>Ga0156421_134_pt1 | contig 149304 bp, 137 predicted proteins | sample RifOxyA2_FD_108064 | JGI IMG/M metagenome (GOLD analysis project Ga0156421, IMG submission 108064) | candidate division WOR-1 bacterium RIFOXYA2_FULL_36_21
TCTTGGAGCTGAAGAATATGGATTTTGTACTGCGGCACTTATTGTAATGGGTTGCGTAATGCTTCGTCATTGCCATTTGAATAACTGCTCACTTGGCGTCGCGACCCAGGATGAACTTTTATCTCAAAGGTTTATGGGTAGAGTAGATGAAGTTATAAACTACTTTGGATTTGTCGTCCGCGAGCTTCGTGGCATTATGGCAGAGCTTGGGTTTAGAACTATGGATGAGATGATAGGCCGTACAGAATTTTTGGAACTTAATTCTTCTATTCTGCCATGGAAGGCTAAAGATATAGATTTTTCTAAAATTCTTTACAAACCGAAAATGCCTGCAAATGTTGCAACTCGCTGTGTGACATCTCAGGATCATGGAATCGACAAAGTCCTTGATAGAGAACTTATTAAACTTGCAAAACCAGCGCTAGAAAAATCTCAAGTTGTAAAAGAAGAGCTTGAAATTAAAAATGTAAACCGCACAACAGGCGCAATGCTAAGTGGAGAAGTTTGCAAACGCTATGGCGATTCTGGGCTCCCAACCGATACAATTAACTTTAAATTTAAAGGTGTTTGTGGTCAAAGCTTTGGAGCGTTTCTCGCAAGAGGTGTTACTTTTGAGCTTTCCGGGCTTGCAAATGATTATGTCGGAAAAGGAATGTCTGGCGGAAAAATAATTATTTACCCTGACCCTAAAGTTACATATAAGGCTGAAAATAATATTATGATTGGCAACACAACTTTTTACGGAGCGATTGCCGGAGAGGCTTACATAAGAGGGGTGGCTGGCGAAAGATTCTGCATCAGAAACTCTGGCGTAAATGCTGTTGTTGAGGGTGTTGGAGATCATGGATGCGAATACATGACAGGTGGTCATGTTGTAATACTTGGAAAAACCGGCCGCAATTTTGGAGCAGGAATGTCTGGCGGAGTTGCGTATGTTTACGACGAAGACAAGACTTTTAAGAAAATGTGCAATATGGAAATGATTGAGCTTGAAGATTTAATGGAGAATGATTTAATTGTTTTAAGGGACATGCTACACAATCATTTTAAACATACAAAGAGCTCCGTTGCCAAAAAAATTATTGACAATTTTGCAAGCGAATCAAAAAAATTCGTTAAAGTTATGCCAAAAGAATATAAGAGAATATTAAAACAGATGGAAGAATCAAAAAAAAATGGAGAGGTTTCTGATGGGTGATGTGAGGGGCTTCTTAAAACATAAAAGAGAAACGATGCAGTATCGCCCTGTCTGTGAAAGAGTTGCAGATTATGCGGAAGTTTTTAATTTAAAATCTGACGAAAAGGCTCGTGAGCAGGCGGCTCGATGTATGGATTGCGGGACACCATTTTGCCACAGCGGATGCCCCCTAGGAAATATTATTCCCGAGTGGAACGACCTTATGTACAAAGGGTTTTGGAATAAAGCGTTTGATCTGCTTTCCGCGACAAACAATCTTCCCGAAATTACAGGGAGGGTTTGCCCAGCCCCTTGTGAATATGCCTGTGTCCTTGGGATAAATGATGATCCAGTAACGATCCGCGAAGATGAGCTTTCAATTATCGAAAAAGCTTTCAATTTGGGGTATGTAAAAGCAACCCCGCCAAAGCAGAGGACAGGTAAAAGTGTTGCGATTGTAGGCTCGGGGCCTGCCGGGCTTTCCTGCGCGGCACAGTTAAATAGACTTGGGCATAATGTTGTTGTTTTTGAAAGAGAAGAAAAATTAGGTGGCTTAATGCGTTATGGGATCCCCGACTTTAAACTCGACAAAAAAGTTCTCGACAGGCGAATTGATATTTGGAAAAAAGAGGGGATAGAATTTAAAACGGAAGTTAATGTCGGCCTTGACTATTCAGCCGATAAACTTTTAAAAGAGTTTGATGCGGTATGTCTTACTGGCGGATCAAAAGCTCCAAGGGATTTAAATATTCCGGGACGCGAATTAAAAGGGATACATTTTGCGATGGACTATTTAGTCCAGGCGAACAAAAAAGTTTCCGGCGAAAAATTTGCTGAACCTAAAATTTCAGCTACGGGGAAGAAGGTTCTTGTGATTGGTGGTGGAGATACGGGGTCTGATTGTGTTGGGACTGCCAATCGCCAGGGAGCTTCTTGTGTTATTCAGATTGAAGTATTACCCGAGCCTCCCGCATGCCGCGATAATAAATGCCCATGGCCGGCCTACCCTCTCTTATTAAAGACGACATCGAGTCATGAGGAGGGAGTTACGCGTAAATGGTCAATTTTGACCAAGAAATTTATAGGTGAAAATGGGGTCGTTAAAAAAGTTGCATGTGTTGAAGTTGATTTTTCAGGAAAAGATTCAAACGGCAGATTCGTTATGAAAGAAATTCCAGGCTCTGAGTTTGAGATTGAGACTGATTTGGTATTACTTGCGATTGGATTTTTACATCCGGAGCATGAGGGGCTTGTTTCGGGGTTGAAGGTTGAATTAGACCCTCGCGGGAATGTCAAAACTGACGATAATTATATGACATCTGCTAAGAAGGTTTTTTCGGCAGGGGACATGCATCGCGGGCAGTCGCTTGTTGTGTGGGCGATTATGGAGGGACGTATGGCGGCTGTGGGGATTGATAGGTTTTTGGGAATGTAAGGAGCTGACATGAGCAAAAAAATAATCATAAGAATTCTTATTCTCTTTTTGATCCTTTTTATAGGATATAGGGTTGTTTCACGATTGACATCGGGGAAAAAAGTTGAGCAAGAGGAAAAAAGCATTCCTGTGATTTTAAAAAATCCAGAAATTGGTAGTATATTACAGAAAATCAGTTTGACGGGAGATATAAAAGGAGAGACCGAAGTTGCAATTCGCCCCAAAACGGCCGGAAGGGTCGCTGAAATTTATGTAAAAGAAGGGGACTATGTAAAATCAGGAGATAAACTTTTATCTTATGTTGAAGGGATTTCTCCAAATGATGAGCTTTACAATGATGTTGTTACTTTTTCTCCTATATCCGGAGTTGTCGGGCTTCAACAGATAAGGCTTGGAGAACAGATTATAAGCCAAGCCGGATCTATTAACCCTGTTTTTACGATCTACAGCATTAATTCCGTTAAGGTTTATGTCGATGTTCCTGAAAAAGATTATCCTAAAGTAAAAAAAGGGACAACGGCGGAAATAATGTTGGATGCTTATCCTGAAAGAGTTTTTCCCGGGAAGGTTGGCAATTTAAGACCTGTCATTGATCCGCAAACGAGAACAGCTCAAGCTGAAATTATAATTTTAAATCCTGGTAAAGTTATAAGGCCGGGAATGTTCTCCAGAGTATATCTTATTTTAGAAAGAAAAGATAATGTTTTAACTTTACCGGCGGATGCAATCTTGGGGCTTGAAACCAAATATGTTTTTGTGAATAAAAATGGGATTGCGACTAAAAAAAATGTTGAAATAGGGTTGGAAGAGGAAGGCCTGGTTGCAATTTTATCGGGGATCTCCTCTTCTGATGAAGTTATTGTCGTGGGCCAGCGCGTTGTGGAGGAAGGTTCTAACCTTGAGGTTGTTTACGAGTGATTAAGCTTTTTGTAAACAGGCCGTTATTTACTACGGCGATATTTTTTATCATACTTTTAGTCGGTTTTTTTTGTTTGAAAAATCTTCCTCTTGATTTTTTGCCAAACATTGAAATTCCGACTTTAACTATCATAACCCCTTATCCCGGAGCCAGCGCAGAAGACATAGAAATATCTGTCACAAAAGTGATAGAAGATTCTGTTGCCACCGTTCCTAATATTGACAAAATCACCTCTGACAGCTCTGAAAATATTTCAATAGTTACGATTGCCTTTAAATGGGGAGCCAACTTGGATTCAGCTTCGGCCGATATCAGAGATAAAATGGACGCGATAAGAGCCAAACTTCCGGAGGATATACAACCCCCGACTATTTTAAAATTTGATCTTTCACAAATACCGGTTTTAATATTGGGGATATCGGCCGGCCAGTCTTACGACAAGCTTTTTACCCTTGCGGACAAAAAAATATCGCCTGCACTTAAAAAAATACAAGGAGTTGGGACGGTCAGCATAAGAGGAGGGCTTGTAAGGCAGATAAATGTTGACATTGACCGCCATAGGATAGAGGCTTATCACTTATCTCTTTCGCAGGTGAATTTGGCTTTACAAGGGGCAAACCTTTCGATCCCCGCGGGGAGCATCAAATCTGAACATCTTGAATATGGAGTAAGGATCCCCGGAGAATATAAAAATATTTCGGAAATATTAAATACGATTGTAGGCAATTTTTCAGGCAGGGATATTTTTCTTTCTGATATAGCGGATGTTTCCGACTCATTTAAAGATGAAGATAGCATAACCGAAGTTGACGGCAAGCCTGGCATAATGCTTATGATACAAAAGCAATCGGGATCCAATACAGTAAAGGTTGTTCTCGAAGCCCAAAAGGAACTTAACGAAATAAAAAAAGAATTGCCTCCGGATTTGGAAATTACCGTTATTCAAGATACGGCCGAAGTAATAAAGAGGCAGATAAATGAACTCCAAACAACTCTTTATTGGTCATTTTTGTTTGTAATATTGACGGTTCTTTTCTTTCTTCGAAATATGCGGGGGTCTTTTATTATTTCACTTGCTATCCCATTTTCTTTGATTGCTGCTTTTATTTATCTTTATATATCGGGGGCATCAATAAATATCATATCTCTTGCTTCTATTATTATCGCAGTAGGTGTTGTTGTTGATGATGCGATCGTTATTTTGGAAAATATTTATCGGCATAAAGACAAAAAAGGAGAACAGGCAAAAGAAGCTGCAATGTATGGCGCAATAGAAGTTTCCTCTGCTGTTATAGCATCTACAACCACAAATATGGTTATATTTTTTCCTATGCTTGTTGTCGGCGGATTTATAGGCATATTTTTTAGAGAGCTTTCTCTTACTATTATAGTAGTAATGGGAATGTCTTTGGTGACTGCATTGTCTTTGGTTCCTATGCTTAGTTCAAAGTTTTTAAGCATAAATAAAAAAGAAAAATTAAAAAGGCATTTTCTTGAAAACTTTATTGATAAAAGTGAAGGGATATTTGAATACTTTGAGACACAATATAAAAAGGCTTTGGAGTGGGCATTGACAAAAAGAAAGATGGTTTTAATTTCCTGTGCGCTGATTTTTGTTTTCAGCATGTTTCTCTTCCCTGTTGTCGGCACTGAATTTTTCCCCGAACAGGATACGGGTTCTTTTTCCGCCAATGTGCTTATGCCCCCTGGGACTCGCATGGAGCAAACTGCAAAAGCTATGAGAGAAATTGAGAAAAAAATAAAAGAACAAGTTCCTGAGCTTCAATATATTTTGGTTACGGCGGGATCAGGATCACAACTTGGACTTTCGACAAAAAGTGGCGCTAATTTTGGAAATCTTTTTGTCAAAGTTGTCCCCTTGTCAGAAAGAAAGAGAACATTAAAAGAACTGGAACGCGTTGTTGCGAACATCTCTCTTTCTGTTCCTGGGCTAAAGTCCGTTGACTTTAATGCCAGCGGGGCGAACCAGATGACAGGAGGAGGAAAGCCTGTATCTATTGAGTTGTATGGAGCTGATTTTGATGTAATAGATAGGTTTGCTGACGAATTAAAACGGAAAATAGAAAAAGTTTCCGGAGTTGTTGATCCTTCAATTTCACGGGAAAAGGCAAATCCGGAATATGCCATAAACATTGACAGAGAAAAAGCGGCTGATCTTGGATTGTCTTTAGCTGAAATAGGGATTATAGCCCGTGGGAATATTTATGGGACGGTCGTTTCAAAGTTTCGGGAGGGTGGCGATGAGTATGACATTTTTACCAGGTTAAAAGCGGAAGACAGGAAAACTTTGGATGATATAAAAAATATAATGATTACGACAAGGACTGGAAAAAATATTACTTTGGGCAATATTGCTAAAATAGAAGAAAAAAACGGGCCACAGGTTATTCAGAGAAAGAACCAGCAAAGATTGGTTATGGTTGAGGCAGATTATTTTGGACGACCTCTTGGGGATATAATTTCTGATGTGAGGGCAATTATATCAAAAATGACCGTCCCTTCTGCCATGTCAGTAAAAATAGGAGGAAATGCTGAGCAGATGCAAGAAAGTTTTTCTTCTCTTTTTGTGGCATTTTTCCTTGGTATTGCCCTTTTATATCTTGTTATGGTTGCACAGTTTGAATCTTTTCTTGACCCCTTAATTATTATGTTTGCTATTCCTTTTGCCGTAATTGGGGTGGTTTGGGGGCTGTTTTTCGCCGGAGTTCCTTTTGGTGTTATGCCATTTGTTGGGCTTATAATGGTTGCGGGGATTGCGGTTAAAAATTCAATTGTTTTGGTTGATTATATTAACATATTAAGGGCTAGGGGGCTTGAAATAAAAGAAGCAATCGCCGAAGCGGGAAAAACCCGTTTAAGGCCAATACTTATGACCTCTACTACTACCGTGCTTGGTCTTTTGCCTATTCTTTTAAACAATGGGGAAGGCTCAGGATTTTGGAAGCCGCTTGCGATCTCGGTTATGGGGGGGCTTACTGTTTCTGCCACCATAAGTCTTATATTTGTTCCAACTTTATATTTTGTGCTTGAGTCTTTTTTATTGAAGAAAAGGGAGATAAAATGAAGGCGGTTTTTATAATATTTTCAGCTCCTCTTGAATTGCTTGTTCTTGGTGCGTTAAAAAACTTGCAAGTCAAATTTTACACAAAACTTCCTTATCTTTTAGGAGAAGGAGGGGAATCCGAGCCGCATTTGGATACGCAAATATGGCCTGGGTTTAATATGGGATTGTTTGTTGTTACTGATGAAAAAACAAAAGATAGAATATTAAATGAGGTAAAAAGCATAAAAGCCAGCTACTTAAAAGAAGGCATAAAAGCGTATGTCATCCCTGTTTCGGAGGAAGTATGAAAAAAAATATTCTCCCAATAAAAAAGAAGATAATTTTTCAGATTATTCTTTTTGTTTTTTTATTTTTTATTTTTTCCGGAAGTTCATTCGCTGATAGCCAAGTTTTAACATTGGATCAAAGCATAAAAATAGCATTAGATAAAAACACTCAGGTTCTTTCTGCTAAGGAGAAGCTTAATGTGTCAGGTGCCAGGGTTAATCAGGCGATGGGGAGCGTGTTCCCAAGTATAAGTTTGGATTCTTCTTTTGGTAAATCTTATCAACAACCTTTAAGCATTACTATCCCAGGGATGGCTGCTCCTATTACTACAAGTCCAGATGAGGCGGCCGAAATAACAACTTATAGCTTTTCTTTAAGGCAGCCTATTTTTATGGGGGGGAAACTTTTACTTGGGATTAAAATAACCAATAACTCTTATTTAGCAGCGCTTCAGGACTATAAAAAAGTTAAGAATGATGTTGTTTATAATGTTGTTTCAACTTATTATGAATATTTAAAATCCAAGAAAATGATTGAAGTTGTAAATTCTTCCATGATTGCGTTAAAAAAACATCTACAACAGGTTGAACTTTTTTACAATTCAGGGATTTCCACTCAAGTTGACCTTTTGCGAACGCAGACCGAACTTGCCAACATGAGGAATATGCAGATACAGGTTGAAAACGGATTGGAACTCGTTTCAATATCTTTTAACAGCCTTTTGGGATATGATATATCTTCTGATGTATTTTTATCTTCGGATATTTCTCAAACGTTTGAAAGTGTTGCAAGCTATGCCGAACTTCTTGAGAAGGCCTACAATAATAGGCCTGATTTCATTTCTTTTAAACTGGGAAAAGCGATTGCCGAAGATACAGTTGGCTTAAACACAGGAAACCTTCTTCCCAATATCTTTTTTGTAGGATCAACGGGTCGAACCACTACAAATTATCCTTCAAGTAATACAAAATATGATCTTGGTTCATGGCATTTGCTGTTTAGTGGCTCATGGACTCTTTTTGACGGTTTTATAAATATAAATAAGATTGCGGAAGCAAAGGCAACAGCGCAAAGCTTAAAAGAGCAGGAAGAATCCATAAAAGATGCGATAGCCTTGGATTTGAGAGCTGCCTATCTTAACTTTAGCAGCGCCAAAGAACGTCTTTCCGCGGCAGAATATGCCGAAAGCCTGGCGGAGAAGACGTTGAAATATGCGGAGCTTAATTTTTCATCGAACGTAGGAACTAGTCTTTCCGTTTTAGACGCGGAATCAGCTTTGTTGCAAGCCCAAGCAAATTATTGGACAGCTCTTTATGATGTTAAGATTGCTAAAGCAAAAATTGACAAAGCAACAGGCCTTAGTGCATTTTAACCCCGGTTATTAATCCTACGAGTAAACCCCGATTATTTATAGACGAACAGAATTCTAGCAGAGTGTTGGAAATTTTCCCAGGGATTAACCCCGACTAGGAAATCGGGGTTAATACTTTAATGGGCTTGTTGCATAATAGGGGATTTTGCAATTTGTCATCCCCGCGAAAGCGGGGATCCATCTTGTTTTCTGAGAAATAGATTCCCGTTTTCACGGGAATGACCATTATGCAACAGACCCTTAATATTTGGGAGAAGAAAAACGTTGGAAAAAATGAGAAACGGACATTTTGCTCATAACATTAAAGAATTTATTGGAGAAGTTTGAAGTTTTACTTATGGTTTGACACCTTTTTCAAAAGCTATATAATGGACTTACCTTGAGTAAACCTCGAAGTTTTAACCTTGGGATGTTATGTCCTATGGTAAGAAAGAAAAAAGATCCCGACATCAATGGTGAGGAGTTTTTAAGGTGTTGGATCAAAAAAAGCTTGTTTATAGCAATGATTCTTTTTTTGTTTGCAAATTTTGTTTTTGCTTATACTGCTATTTTAAATTATCCAAATCCTTTTGCCCCTCCATCTGTTTCTACTAGAATTTATTATATTCTTGGTTCAGACGCTGATATAAAAATATATATATTTAATGTTGCCAATAGATTAGTGAAAAAGATCAGTTGTTTGTCAGGCTCAGAGGGAGGCAAATCAGGAGCCAATCAGGTTGTTTGGGACGGAAGATCCAATTTTGGAGATATAGTCCAAAATGGGGTTTATTTTTGCAATGTGGTAAATGATGGGACTTTGATTGGAAGATGTAAAATTGTGGTGCTTAAGTGAAAGGACGGATTTGTCTTCTACTTGTATGTATCTTTTTATTGGCTATTAATTGTTTTCTTGCTTTACCTGTTTATTCCCAAAGCCTTGACATATCTTTGATTGGTTATGGCGCGCGTGGCATTGCTTTGGGAAAAACTCAGGCGGCGCTTCAAAATGTAGGGGCTGTGTTTGCCAACCCCGCAGGACTTGCCAGGGTGAAAAACTTTTCACTCACTAGTTTATATACAAATCTTTCAGAGGAAGTCCCTTATTCCATGTTTGGAGGCGCTTTTCCCGTAAAAGAGGGATATTATGGTTGTTTTGGTGTCGGGCATTTATCTATTATTACAAGTAACATTTTTATAACATCTTCTGAGGTTGGAAGTTCTCCCTCCTCATCTACGGGTTATAGTGGGCGTATGTTATCACTAAGCTATGCCAATGATGTTACGAGCTACCTTGACTTTGGTTTTACTGTTAAAATTTTTACGGAAAATTTTTCTTCTTTACAAAACTCATCTGCGTATGGAACAAGCCTTGACTTTGGTTTTTTGGTTTACCCAAAAGAGAAGTTAGCCATCGGAATTATGTTTCAAAATTTTTTATTCAAACAAATTGTTTGGGCGACAGGCACTCATGAAGAGGCTCCCATGAATGTTAAGATGGGAATAAATTATGAAGTAAGAGATGACATTACGTGCCTTTTTGATTATGATTCTTCTTATTATATTCACTCAGGGATTGAATTCCGACCTACAAAACTTTTATCTATAAGAGGAGGGCTTGAAGGGATTCCCATAAGTGCAAACGAGATGGTTGTTAACAATTCTTTTGGGGTGGGACTTAGTTTTAATGGTTTTAATTTTGATTACGCTTATGCGACTGATTCTTTACTTAAAATGAATTCATCCCACTTCTTTTCTCTCTCTTTTGAAGTTCCTCAGATTATAATAGAAAAAGCCCCTTCATCTTTTGCTGAATTGTAATGAATTTGGCCCCGTCCGCTTGATTGACAGGGGAATTGTAGCAGTATATAATAAAAACCGAATGAAGTATTTGATAGCAATTCTTTTTGTGTTTCTGCTCTCTTTGCCTTCTTTTGGTTTTGGTGAATCTCCGCCATCTGTTAAACCAAAAGTGACTGAAACGGCTTTTGTATTTGAGAATTTTGAAAATAACGAGTTCTTAACTGATTCTAAATGGTGGGTTTTTGGCAATGTAAATGTCTCTCTTGTTTCTAATCCTGCGATTGGGCGGCTTGCTCTTCAAATAAAAGGGGCAGCCTCTAACTTTTTTGTTGGGGGGATTGGAGGATATATCGCAGATTTTAAAAAAAAATCAAATTCGAATAATTCATTGGAATTAGATGTTTATAGCGAGAGCGATAAAAATGGGCTATTAAAAATAGAGCTTTATGATGATGATAATGGGAATTGGCAAATTGAACAAGAGCCGTCAAATAATTCTCCATTATTTGACGATAGGTTTACATATGAATTAAAACTTGATTTTAAAGGCTGGAAGCATATTTCTATCCCTTTTTCATTGTTTGTTGATGATAATCGTGAAGTTGGGGATGATATATGGAACCCCAGTTTTCATGGAAATTCCGGCGGATTATTGCAGATACAATTTATATCTATAGCGTCAAGCAAAAACGGCAAGACAAATTTTGTGCTGGACGATTTAGGGTTTAATTGATAGATATTATTAAGGAGAGCTAAAATGACAAGGGTTTTTATTATTTTGTTATGTATGGTTTTATTTTTGCCATTAGAAGCTTTTGCTGGCTTTTGGGTGGATGATTGGTCAAATGCCGCTTATTATGAAACTAACGGAGAAAATGCTAATTTTCGTTCCGCTTTATTTCGTGGTGAAACTAGATTTGGTTATCAGCCTGAGGAGAATTTTACGGCAATGCCATATGTTGTTCTTTATGAGACTTATGGACAAGATGCAAATTATTGGAACAATAATTTGGCTTACGGACTTGGAGTGAGATTGCTTCCTTTTAATTTGTTTAAGTCAGATTCTGTGTTTTTAGATTGGATCCCTTCGACTAAGTTTTATGGAGAGATACTGGCTCTAACATTCTTGAAAGATACGGCAACGGCGACAGCAAATGGAGTGAAAACTGATGATTTTAGATTTGGAATTGATGTTTGGCATGAATGGAATTTGCAGAAAACCGATGCGAATCTCTTTTGGGCGGAGATGTGGGCGAATTTTACTTATCGCAATACAAATTTTTATGATGATCTTAACTTCGATAAATTTCAAACATATGTTGGTTATTTTCAGTTTAAATTGGGCCGGCCTATATTTAATGGGTTAATGCCATATGCTGCTCTTTATGTAAATAAGTCTGGTTCTGGCGCGGAGTGGCTTAATAATGTTTTTTACGGAATCGGATTACGAATTGAACCCTTTAGAGAAAAAGAAGAGATTGCTCCGATTTTTAGAAAATTAAAAATGTTTGCAGAGTTTCTTAATATGTATTGGTTTAATGAATCTTCTACTAGGCCAAAGACGGATTTTCGCTTTGGAATAGAGTTGACGCAGGGCCGTTGATGTACCTTGTTGTAGGTTTGGGAAACCCGGGGAAAGAGTATGAAGAGACAAGGCATAATCTTGGTTTTATGGCTGTAGAAAGGATTCTTCAAAACCTTTTAATTTCATCACTAAAACATAAGAAAAAATGTAACGCCTTGGTTGCCGAAGGAAATCTTGATACCCATAAAATTATTTTTGCTGAGCCTCAAACTTATATGAATCTTTCGGGCGAGGCCGTTGTTTCTCTTATGAGTTGGCATAAAATTTCGAGTAATCATTTGATAGTTATATATGATGATGTTGACCTGGAACCTGGCCAAATTAGGGTTAGAAAAGGGGGCGGAGCTGGTGGGCATCATGGGGTTGAGTCTATAATGCAACATATTGGGAGAGGCGATTTTACAAGAATTAGAATTGGTGTAGGAAAAGGAGTAACTTCAGGAGATGTGCGGGCGCATGTGTTAGGTAAAATTCCGCCTGAACAAAAAGCTGTTTTTTCTGACGCAGTAATTAGAGCTGCGGAAGCTGTTTCTGTATTAATTTTAAACGGATTAGAAAATGCGATGAATCGTTTTAATGGCTAATGAAGTAAATTTATGGTTAAAATTCTAAAAAAGAAAAAACTTTCAAATAATATTTCTCAGATTACAGTTGAAGCCCCTTATATTGCAGAGGCTGCAAAGCCAGGTCAATTTGTTATTGTTGTTCCAACTGAAACATCAGAAAGAATCCCTTTGACTATTGCCGATTTTGACACAAAGCAAGGGACTGTTACTATTATATTTCAGGTTATTGGGGCGACAACAACTATTTTGGATTTTAAAAAAGAAGGAGAAGAAATTGCGCATATTTTGGGGCCACTTGGAGTCCCTTCTCATATAGAAATGTTTGGGACTGTTGTGGTAATAGGGGGAGGGGTTGGCATTGCTGAGATTTATCCTGTCGTTAAAGCATTGAGAGAAAAAGGGAATGAGGTTATAACTATTATTGGAGCTAGGTGCGAAGAGCTTTTGGTTTATAAAAAAGAGTTATCAGAAGTAAGCAGCACCTTGCTTTCTACTACTGATGATGGATCCTTTGGCCGCAAAGGGTTTGTTTCTGATGAGCTTAGAAATCTGATTGCTTCGGGGAAGAAACTGGACAGAGTTATTTCTGTTGGTCCTGTTCCTATGATGAAAGTTTGTTGCGATGTAACAAAACCTCATGGGATAAAGACGATGGTTTCTTTAAATACATTAATGCTGGATGCTACCGGCATGTGTGGCGTTTGTCGGGTGACCGTTGGAGGAGAAGTTAAATTTGCTTGTGTTGAAGGGCCTGAGTTTGATGGCCATCAGGTTGATTTTAATGAGCTTTCAAGTCGCTTAAATGCTTATAAAGACAAAGAAAAAGAGGCAAACGACCATGTTTGCAGGTTATTAAAAAATGGTTGAGAAAAAAAACAGACAAAAAATGAATGAACGTTCAAATTCTGAGCGTATAAAAGATTTTCAAGAAGTTCCGTTAGGGTACACTGTTGACCAGGCAATTTCTGAAGCAAGACGGTGCATTCAATGCAAAAATCCTCAATGTGTTAAGGGGTGTCCTGTTGAAATTGATATTCCAGGTTTTTTGAGATTTATCGTGCAAGGGAATTTTGAGGCGGCAGTCAAAAAAATAAAAGAGACAAATGCTTTGCCTGCTGTTTGTGGTAGAGTGTGTCCCCAAGAGGAACAGTGCGAGCTTAAGTGTATTCTTGGAGTAAAGGGAGAATCTGTTGGGATAGGGAATCTCGAGAGGTTTGTGGCTGATTGGGAGAGAGAAAATGTCAAGGCAAAGCAAATAAGCCTTTCTAAAGGAGCAAAGGATGAAATAGCCGTTGTTGGGTCGGGACCGGCGGGGCTTACGTGTGCCGGAGATTTGGCAAGGCTTGGTTATAAAGTGACTATTTTTGAATCACTTCATGTTACAGGAGGAGTTTTGACTTACGGGATTCCTGAATTTCGTCTACCTAAGAAAATTGTAGAACTGGAAATTGATTATATAAAAAGCTTAGGTGTCGAAATTAAAACAGACATGTTGATTGGTAATGTTTATTCAATAGAAGAACTTTTGAAGAAATATAAAGCTATTTTTATAGGTTCCGGGGCAGGGCTCCCTAAGTTTATGAAAATTCCAGGAGAGAATCTGGACGGAGTCTATTCTGCCAATGAATATCTTTTTAGGGTAAACATGATGAAGGCGTGGAAATTTCCGGAATATCTAACGCCGATAAAAATTGGCAAAAAAGTTGCAGTTGTTGGGGGGGGGAATGTTGCAATGGATGCAGCTAGAGTCTCTTTGCGACTTGGCGCAGAAGAGGTTTATATAGTTTACCGGAGGAGTCAAGAGCAGATGCCGGCAAGAAAAGAAGAAATTCATAGGGCGGTGGAGGAGGGCATTATTTTTAAAAATTTGACACTTCCTATAGCTTATTATGCTGATGAAAATGGGTGGGTTAAAGAAGTAGAATGTATTCAAATGGAGCTTTTCGAACCTGACTCTTCGGGAAGAAGGAGACCTGTTCCGATTAAGGAATCAAACTTTAAAATCTCAGTTGAAACTGTTATTGTTGCTATTGGAAATTCTCCAAACCCCTTAATCCCTTATAGGACTCCTGACTTGAAAACAGAATCGTGGGGTGGTGTTGTTATTACAGAAGAAGGAGCTACTTCTATTTTAGGGGTTTTTGCTGGTGGGGATATTGTTCGTGGCGCGGCAACTGTTATCTCTGCTATGGGAGACGGGAAAAGAGCGGCAAAGGCGATACATAAAAAACTTTCTTTTGGTGAGGGGATTATTTAAAATTTTCCTGAATAATTTTGTTTATCTCTTCTTGTTTTAACATTAAAACACTTCCTGCCCAATTATTTGCTGGTTCTCCATGAATCATATGAGTTGAAATGTTTTCATACGGTATTGTTCGAAAACTGTTAATAAGCAAAATGAATTCTTGTAATGATAAATCGCTCTTTACATTATTGCGTATAACTTCGATTATGAATGGCGCTTTTATTGTGGAGATAGGATTCATAATTTGTTTTGCCAAAGCCCTTAGAAAATTTTGTTGTCTTTGTATTCTTCCGATATCTCCAATTGCATCATGTCTAAATCGTATGTACTCATTTACTTCTTCTCCTGAAAGTTTTTGATATCCTTTTTTTAAGTTTATATAAAGATTTTGGGCTTTATCTGTATAGTATAAATCTTTTTCCACGTCTACCCATATCCCCCCTAAAATATCCACTAATTTGATGATCCCTTTTGTGTTTATTAATATGAATTTATCAATTTTTGCGTTTGTCATTTTTTCTACAGTCTCTTTTGTTAGCTTTGTGCCGCCCAAAGCAAAAGAGGCGTTTATTTTATTATAACCATAACCTGGTATGTTTACATAAGAATCTCTGGGAATAGAAACAATACTTGCTTTTGATTTTGCCGGATCATAATGGATTAAAAGTATTGAGTCGGATCTCCCGTTAACAGTTAAATCTGCCTTGCCGGTTTCTGCTATAAAAGTTATATCGGTTCCTAGCACCAAGATGTTTAAGGGGTGGTCGATAACTCCAAGCTTGAATAAAAATGGAATTTTCGATGGCAGAAAGATATTTATATGAAAATATATTATGCCTAAAACAAGGATAAGAAGAGCGAGCAGCCTTAAAAAATCAATTTTATTCTTTTCATTTTTCATTTTTAATATAACCTATTGGTATTATGTACAATGGTTCATTCTGAGGTGGCAAGTCAAGGGCGCTTGAAATTACATCGTCCCAAAATGTTCCGACTGAGACTGATCCCAAACCTAAAGCAACTGCTTGAAGATGGATATTTTCTGCCGCATGCCCTGCTTCTAAAAAGACATATCGTTCTGCTCGTATGCCATATTTATCTCGAGTTTTTTTAAATGAGCCCGTAATTATTATACAGAGAGGAGCATCTTCTATAAATGTTTGAGTTAATGCGGCTCTTGAAATGCTCGATCTTTTATCTTCTGAAATCATTATTTCTAATTTATTTTTAACCGGTAGATAATGATAAACTCCATTTCGATCGGCAACGTATATTTCCAGTGGATAAATTGCCCCTGCTGATGGAACGGATCTAAATTCCCATTGCGGGTCTGTAATCCCTTGGCATGCCCATAGTAACTGGGCAATTTGTTCCTTTGTTAATGGGGTTGAATAAAAAGATCTTTCTGATCGTCTTAATTTAATGGCTTCTTCGACAGAAACCTTCCCTTTGGTTTTGGGCTGAGGCAAGTCTATTGTTTTAGCCATGGCATAACCTACAAAAAAAAGAAGTGACAACAAAAGAGCAAAAACCTTTTTTTGCATTTTATTTATTATATCATATTTGTTTATTGTAATTTCTGATCTTATTGTGAATAAGAAAAGGGGCGTAAGGGAGTGACGCCCCTTTAACTTTTTATGAATTAATCTTTTTTGCCCATTCAATAATTTGAATATCTTTTGCCACTATCTCTGTTGCTGTTCGATTCTGTCCTGCTTTATCCTGGAATTTCCTGACTTGAATTCTGCCTTCAACGGCAATCAATCTGCCTTTTTTTAACCATTCGCCACAAATTTTGGCGAGTCCGTCCCATGCGATGCATTTTATAAAATCGACAGATTTTTCTCCTTTTTTTGTGGGTCTGTCCACTGCCAGTGAGAAGTTTGCTACAGGTTTTTCTTTTGCTGTATAGCGTATCTCGGGATCAGCAGTTAATCGTCCCATAATGATAGCTTTGTTCATGGAGCTCATCTTTTTCACCTCCTTTCTCTTTAAAATCTTATATAGCAATTTTTATGCCAGAATCATTAAGGTGTAATTGTATAAAAATTGGTCATAAGATGACGAAATATTGTAAGAATTAAAAAATTGGATGCAATTTTTGTTCTCTTTGTTACGATAAAAGAATTAGAGTGAACGACATCAACTACGAAATTCACAGTTTAGCAGCTAGACTGCAACGCGGAAATCCTCAACACTCAAAAGATTTGACTGCTTTTAAGGCGAAAATTGAGGTTAATCCTGACCCTTGGATAAGGGATGAAAGACTTGGAAGGATTTTAAGAATTTTTGAACAAAATTGTTCGGTTGAGGATAGAGGAGTATCCGTCGCGATTAGAACAAAAGTAGAACTTCTTACGCCTCAAGAGATTAAAGAGAAAAGTGAGCAAGCTTAACCCAGATTATGATAATCGGGATTAAAAAGCTCTTTGTAAACTTTTTCAATGGGAATCCGATGTTTGTTTGCAAGTTTTTTATAATCTTCGTATTCGGGCGCTAGCGTTACAATTTTTCTTCCTAGTTTTCCGATTTTAAAACTGACTTTGCCGTATTTTGTTTTTATTGTTTTAAAGCAACGAGATAGTTTTTCTCTTTCGATTAATTGTTCGCGTATGCCAAAGGTTGTTGTCTCTTCAAAAATTATTTTAAGCAGTTTATCTTTTAAATTTATTGGAGAGAGGACGGATAGTTTTACCGCAGCACGTTTTTTCTTCATTCTTACGGGTTCAAAAAAAGCATCAAGTGCGCCAAATTTCATAAGTTTATTAATTGTGTGATCATACAGGTTGGGATTCATATCATCAATATTTGTTTCGAGTAAATAGACTTTGTCTTTTTCTGTCTCTATATTTTTCATATGTTTGTTTTTGGCTTTCAGGATTGAGTCTGCCATAACGGCAGCTCCAAACCCGTTGTCTATATTTACAGCGGCTACTCCCGGAGCACAAGAATTTAACATTGTAAGGAGTGCGGATAATCCTTTAAAATTTGCGCCGTAACCTATAGAAGTTGGAACCGCAATTACCGGGCCGTCTACTAATCCTCCGATTACGGAAGGGAGCGCCCCTTCCATTCCGGCGACAACAATAAGAACAGAAGCTTCTTGCAGTTTTTCCAGATTTTTTGTAAGCCTGTGAAGCCCCGCAACGCCAACATCGTATAATTTTCCAACTTCGTGTCCAAGAAACTTTAAAGTTACAACGGCTTCTTCCGCAATCGGAATATCGGAGGTTCCTGCCGTAACAACCACAACCTCGATCCCTTGAAACCTTGAAACCTTATCCCTTTTTCTATATTCAACAATTCTCGCTTCTTTATAATATTTTGCTTTTTTCACGGCTTTCTTTATAGCTTTATAAGCCTTTGTGTCAGCGCGAGTCGCAAGGATATTATCGCCTCTTTTATAAATAGCTTTTGCGATCTTAGATATTTGGGCGGACGTTTTCCCTTCACAAAAAATTACTTCGGGGAACCCTTTGCGTTTGATCCGATGGTGATCTATCTTGGCAAAATCAAGGTCTTCATAAGAATCTGTTTTAAGTAAATCGCAAGCTTCATTAATTGAAATTTTATCGGCCTTCAGCTTTTTTAGTGTGTTTTTGATGTTCACTATCTAAGTATAGATGATTGGAAGCGCGATCTCAATGATGGTGATGCCAGCCCTGCAGGAGGGTTTTGGCGGAGGACAAAACCCTTGAAACTTTAGACGTATGAGACGGTTCTAAAAGCCTAATTTTATGGTATAATTTAGCAACTATGGAAATTACCGGAGCGCAGGCATTACTTGAATCGTTAAAAAAAGAAGGGGTTGACCTTATTTTTGGGTACCCCGGCGGACAGGTTTTGCCAATTTATGATGCCCTATACGCATTTAAAGATATAAAGCATATTTTAGTTCGCCATGAACAGGGCGCCGCTCATGAAGCAGACGGTTATGCTAGAGCGACTGGAAAAGTCGGTGTCTGCCTTGCAACCTCCGGACCCGGAGCTACTAACCTTGTTACCGGTATTGCCAATGCCCAGATGGATTCCATCCCAATGGTTGCCATTACAGGCCAGGTAGGGACAAGTTTGATAGGAAAAGACTCTTTTCAAGAGGCCGATGTTACCGGAATTACCCTTCCTATTACTAAACATAATTATCTGGTAAAAAAAGCCGAAGATATCCCGCGAATCATAAAAGAGGCTTTCTATATTGCCCGTTCCGGAAGGCCGGGAGTTGTTGTTGTCGATATCCCAAAAGATCTCCAGCTAAAAAAGATCGATTTCCAATATCCTGACAGCATCAATATGCCAAGCTATAATCCAAATCTAAAAGGGCATCCAAAACAGATAAGTTCTGCCGCAAAACTTATTGCGGAAGCCAAGAAACCGGTCATTTATGCAGGGGGAGGAGTTATCTCTTCCGATGCAAGCGTTGAACTTACTGAGTTTGCCCGAAGATGCAATATTCCAGTTACTACAACTCTTCTTGGTAAAGGGGCTTTTCCTGAAACAGATTCACTCTCTTTGGGGATGCTTGGGATGCACGGAACTGTATATGCAAATTATGCTGTTACCGATTGCGATCTTTTAATTGCCATTGGAGCCCGTTTTGATGATCGAGTCACAGGCCATATTGACCATTTTTCTCCGCATTCAAAAGTGATACATATAGATGTTGATCCCGCGGAGATAGGGAAAAATGTTCGTGTTGATGTCCCTATTGTGGGGGATGTAAAACAGGTGCTTAAAGCGTTGTTGGGAAAAATTTCTGCTAAAGAAAAAAATGCGGAATGGCTTTCCCAAATTGAAGAGTGGAAGAGCAAGTATCCTCTTTCTTACAAAAAAGAAGACGGAATTATTAAACCGCAGGAGGTCATAGAGCAGATTTATGAGCTTACCAAGGACAAAAGGACAATTATTGCAACAGAAGTCGGTCAGCATCAAATGTGGGCGGCTATGTATTACAAATACACAAAGCCGCGGACATTTATAACATCGGGGGGATTAGGGACAATGGGATTTGGACTCCCCGCGTCGATAGGCGCGCAATTTGGAGATAAAGAGGCGATTGTTTTTGATATAGCGGGTGACGGTTCTATTCAAATGAACATTCAAGAATTAACGACGGCTGTCAACAATCATCTGCCGATTAAAATAATAGTTTTGAATAATTGTTTTTTGGGAATGGTGCGCCAGTGGCAGGAAATAATTCACGGGAGACGTTATTCCGCGACCAACTTATGTGCAAATCCCGATCTTGTAAAGATTGCGGAAGCTTACGGCGCTGCCGCCATGAGAATTACAAAACCCGAAGATGTAAAAGAGGCGCTTGAAAACGCTTTACAGATAAACGATAGGCCAGTTTTGATTGATTTTGTTGTTGCAAAAGAAGAGAATGTTTTTCCTTTTGTTCAACCGGGCCAGCCAATCAATCAAATGCTTGTTGATTAATGAAGAATGACTTAATTAAAAATGACTAATGGAAAACGAAATTAAAAATGATTGATATCCAAGAGAGAACTTTGGGTTTTGGTGTAAGAATTGTTAAGTTTTGTCTGGGATTGTATAAAAAATATGAGTTTAAGATTTTATTAAACCAATTAATAAGAAGCGGCACGTCAGTTGGAGCCAATATGGAAGAAGCAGATGGGGCTGTGTCTAAAAAGGATTTTATTAATAAAGTTTCTGTTGCGTATAAAGAATCTAGAGAAGCTTTATATTGGATGAAAATTTTTAAAAAAGCTGATTTATTGCATAACGATAAAAATTTAGAAGTCTTAAGTGATTTACTAAAAGAAGGAGAGGAAATTAGAAAAATACTTGGTGCCATCTTAAAAAAGGCTAAAAATAATTAGTCATTAGGTCATTAAGTCATTTTTCATTATTTTATGAAACATACAATATCAGTAATAGTTGAAAATAAGCCGGGAGTCCTTTCAAGGGTCTCTGGTCTTTTTGCGCGCAGGGGATTTAATATTGAATCTTTGGCAGTTGGTGTAACCGAAGACCCTGCAATTTCCAGAATTACGATTGTCGCAGAAGGAGATGAGCAGGATCTAGAGCAAATTGTTAAACAGCTTTACAAGCTTATTGATACGCTTAAAGTTTTTGATTTGCCTAAAGATAAATCTGTTGAGCGTGAGCTTGCTTTGATAAAGGTTTCTGCCAACGAAAAGACCCGTACGGAAATAACTCAGATTGTAGATGTCTTTGGCGCTAAAGTAGTTGATGTTTCAGAAGGTTCCTTGATTGTCGAAATATCCGATGAAAGCTTTAGAGTAGATGACATAGAAGAGATGCTGCGAAAATATGGAATTAAAGAGATGGTTCGCACAGGTAGAATTGCCATTTTAAGGGGTGGCTCCGAGTAGCCCCTGTCTACGCAATAATGCTTGAAGGCTTTGTCTATCTTCTTTAATTATGGCAACGATAATATTTTCAATTTCTTCTTGGGTTTTTAATCGACCCATTCGATCATTATAAAAAGGTCCTAATTTTAGTTCAAAAGAAGAAATCCTAAGATCAATTAACTTTTGTAGTAAACCGTGGTTTTTTAGCAGTTTTAATTCTCCCTCTTTTCCTAAAAGGATTATGCCTGTTGTTATTGTCCACTTTTTTGTATGGTAATCGCCTCCATAGCAGGCCTTTGAATAAGCTGCCGCAAAAGCTTTTATTCTGCTCAGGTTGGCTTTGTTTAAATTTGACGAATCTATTTCATAAAATAATTCTTGAATTGATTTGTAGGGGCTGCTTCTCTCTTTTGCCAGTTTCATAAAATGCAAAGCCGGATCTATTACATACTTTCTTAGAGAACCTCGAGAAATGGTCATTTGTCTTCTCCTTTAAATTTTGATAAAATATAGTCGTATTGTTTCCAAGATAATTTCAGTGTTTAATCAAAACAGGAGGAATGTTATGTCAAAGGTTTATTATGATAGTGATGCAAGCTTGGAAGATTTAAAAGGAAAGACAATTGCGGTGATCGGGTTTGGAAGTCAGGGAGGAGCTCAGTCTCAAAGTCTTAGAGATAGCGGCTTAAATGTTATTATCGCGGAAGTTAAAGGTACCCCCAACTGGGAGAGAGCTCTCAAGGCGGGCTTTCAGCCGATTACAGCTTCCGAAGCAGCAGAAAAAGGGGACGTTGTTCAAATTCTTATTCCTGATGAGCTTCAAGCCAAAGTTTATAAAGAATCAATTGAGAAGCACATGAAAAAAGGAAAAACCCTTATGTTCTCCCATGGATTTAATATTCATTTCAAACAAATAATTCCTCCTGCTGATGTCGATGTAATAATGGTTGCGCCAAAAGGGCCGGGTCTTATGGTTCGCAAAATGTATGAAGAAGGGATGGGGGTTCCATCTCTTATTGCAATTCAGCAGGATGCTTCAGGCAATGCCAAAAAGATAGCTCTTGCTTATGCAAAGGGGATTGGCGGCACTAAAGCCGGAGTTTTTGAGACTACGTTTAAAGAAGAGACAGAGACCGATCTTTTTGGAGAACAGGCAGTCCTTTGCGGTGGCTGTACGGCGCTTGTTAAAGCCGGATTTGAAACATTGGTTGAAGCAGGATATCAGCCCGAAATGGCCTATTTTGAGTGTATGCATGAGTTGAAACTTATTGTTGATTTGATGTATGAAAAAGGGATTGCAGGAATGCGTTCCGCGATCAGCAATACTGCAAAATATGGAGATGTCACCGTTGGTCCTCATTTGATTGACGCAGGCGTAAAAGATAAAATGAAAAAAGTTTTAGGCCGCATACAGGATGGTTCTTTTGCAAAAGAGTGGATTGAAGAAAATAAGGCGGGTCGTAAAAAGTTTAATGAACTTTTGGCAAAAGATAAAGATCATTTAATTGAAAAAGTAGGCGAGAAGTTAAGGGCTATGATGCCGTGGCTCAAAAAGAAATGAAGAATGACTTGATGAAAAAGGACTAATGATAAGTACAGTACATTAGCCATTAGGTTGTTTTTCATTCTTCATTATTAATTATTAATAAGATGTATTTTCTTGAACTAACAAAGAGCATTCCCAGCGAGCTGGCAGTTTTCATTCTGTCGGCTATTCCTGTGGTTGAAGTTCGCGGCGCTGTTCCTCTTGGCTTGTATTTGGGGATTTCTCCTGTTAAGGTTTTTATTTTGTCTGTCTTAGGAAGTGCGCTGCCTATACTTCCGGTGCTTTTCTTTTTAACCTTTTTTACGGAAAGGCTTAGAAAAATAAATATATTTGACAGGTTTTTTGGCTGGTTGTTCGAGAGGACAAGAAGAAAAGGGAAGATTATCGAAGATTTGGAACTTCTTGGACTTACTATTTTTGTCGCGATACCTTTGCCCGGGACAGGTGTTTGGACGGGGTGTTTAGCCGGACATTTATTTGGGTTATCTTATTTGAAAACTTTTATTGCTTGCTTTGTTGGGACATCAATTGCTACCTTTATTATGCTTCTTGTCAGTTTGGGAGTTATAAGGTTTTTCTAGCATCAGTGGCATTGAGTTTTCATCCACTTTTAAGAGTTCCCAGGATCATATAGCACATAAAAATGTTAGAAGAATTAATTATGAAAGATAAAATAGAGCGACTTTTGCCGAGTGTGCGAAAACCTGCTCAATACATCGGAAATGAGTTAAATTCAATCCATAAAAATTGGGATTCTTGTAGTTTGAAGATTGCAATCGGTTATCCTGATTTATATGAGGTCGGAATGTCTAATCTTGGAGTTCAGATACTTTATCATATTTTAAATTTGCAGGATAAAATTGTTTGTGAAAGATTTTTTGCGCCAAAGGTCGATATGGAACAACAACTTTTACAAGCTGAAATCCCTCTTTTTTCTTTGGAGTCTTGGCGGCCATTGAAAGACTTTGATATGTTGGGCTTTTCTATAGGGCATGAGTTAACCTATACAAATTTGGTTAATATTCTGCACCTTGCAAAAATTCCGATTTATTCAAAAGATCGTACAGAAAAAGATCCGTTAATTTTTGCCGGAGGTCCAAGCGTTATCTCAAACCCTGTTCCGGTCGAAGATTTTATCGATTTTTTTCTGATAGGGGATGGGGAAGAGGCGATTTTAGAAATAGCGGAGCAGATTCTTGCGCCATTTAAAGGGAAAAAAGAGAGATTAGAAAGACTTTCTAAAATAGAAGGGATTTATGTTCCAGGGATTGGTAATGTCACAAAAAGACGAATTGTAAAAAATTTAAACACGATCCCTTATCCTGTTAAGCCGATTGTTCCGTTTATCAAGACTGTGCATGACAGAGCTGTTGTTGAAATTATGCGAGGGTGCGGAAGGGGATGCAAGTTCTGTTCAGCTTTTTGCGCTTATAAACCTGTACGGGAAAGATCTCCCGAAAAAGTAATTGAACTTGGAAGAGAACTTTTAAAAAACACTGGGTACGATGAGCTTTCTTTAATATCTCTTTCATCGTCTGATTATTCTCAAATTGAATATGTTGCAAAAACTTTGGCTAAAGAGCTTGAAATAAAAAAAATAAATCTTGCTCTTCCATCATTGCGCCTTGATTCTATGAGTGTAAAACTTATGAAAGAGACTCAAAGGGTTCGCCCTTCATCTGTAACAGTTGCTCCGGAGGCGGGAACTCAAAGGCTGAGGGATTTTATAAATAAAAGTTTATCTGAAGAAGAAATTTTGAGGGGGGTAAAGGCTGCTTATTCGGAAGGGATATCAAAAATAAAACTTTATTTTATGATAGGGCTTCCGACCGAAACGGAAGAGGACTTGCAGGGGATAGTAACCCTTTCAAAAAAAATATCAGAAATTGGAAGAAGTTTTACAAAAAATGCTCATGTCACTGCTGCAGTGTCAACTTTTATTCCAAAACCGCATACTCCGTTTGAAAGGGAGAGGCAAATTTCCATAAAAGAGACTATTGAAAAGCAAAAATTTCTTAAACAGTATTTGCGGGGCAAGGGGTTGGAATTGCGCTGGCATGATGCAAAAACTTCTGTTTTGGAGGGGGTCTTTTCTCGGGGGGATAAAAAACTTTCAGATGTTATTGTTGAAGCGTGGAAACTTGGAGCAAGGCTTGATGCATGGTCTGAAAATTTTAATTTTGAAACATGGGAAAGAGCTTTCCAGAATTGCGGGATTGATATGAATGAGTATCTTAATGATACGCATAAGGAGATGCCGTGGGACAAAATAAGTTTGTAGTGAAGATCAAATACAGCAAAGGGGAAGAAATAAAATATATCTCTCATCTTGATTTGATAAGATCTTTAGAACGTACAATAAGAAGGGCTTGTTTGCCTGTAGCATATTCTCAGGGGTTTAATCCAAGAATGCTAATTTCTTATAAAACTAAAGCTTTAAAGGTTGGAGAATCTTCAGATTGTTGTGAAGCGGACATTACATTTGAAAAATTTATAAAGCCTGGTGATGTTATGGCCAGGATTAATAAAGAAGCGCCTTGTGGTTTTACAATTTTATCATCAGAGATTGGTTGAGTTGCTGAAAAGTTATCTTACGCAGGGTTTGCTATTTTGTGATCTTGGCTTATAATTGACACAAATGAGAAAACTCTTTATTTTCATTTTTATCATATTGTTTTTTCAAGTATCGGCAAAAGCAATTACTTATACTGTCACAAATTGTGCCTCTTCTGCCGGAATTTATGGTTCTCTCCCTTGGGCTGTTTCACAAGCAAATTTAAGCGCTACAGACGTTATTATAGAATTTGATATTCCAACGACGGAGGCCGGTTACACGATAGAAGGGGCTCTCTCTTTTTGGAAGATTGAATTAAGTTCAATGTTATCTCTTTCTTCCAATAATATATACATTGACGGATTATCTCAAACTAGAAATCAGCGGGATACAAATCCTGCAGGGCCTGAAATTGAAATAACAGCAGCTTCTGGAGCTAGTATGACCTCTTTAATAAAAATTCAAGCCGTTAATAATTGTACAATTGAAGGCTTGGCTGTTAATGGTTCTCCTGGAAATGGCATTCAAATAAGCTTTGGAAATTATAATTGTTTGAAATCTAATTATATTGGTACAACAATTTCAGGGGAAGCGATTAAAGCAAATGCGTCGGATGGCATTTATATTGAAGGGGGAGATCACAATCTAATAGGCGGGACATCTTCTGTTTATGGTAATTTAATCTCTGGAAACGGACATTATGGCATTGATTTGCATCAATCAACATATAATAATATTTTTTGGAATAAAATCGGCACATCGACCAATGAAACAAAAAGCCTGGGAAATTCCTGGACAGGTATAAATGTTTTTAATCAATCTCATAGCCAATCTTTGGAATGCAATACGATTTTTTATAATGGGAACAGCTCTCATCCATATGGGATTTTGATAGATGGGCCAATGTCTATACATAACAAAATTTCCCGCAACAAACTTTTTGCCAATAATGATGTCGGGATAAATCTGTCTAACTCCGGGAATGAAAGTATTGTTCCGCCTGCCATAACTTCTGTTGAGAGTTATCCTGCATCAAATAGGACATATATTTACGGGACATCAGAGACCAGCGCTTATATTGAGGTTTTTTTAGTTGCTACAAATGAAACAGATTCTGCGGGAGAAGGAAAGACGTATATTGGGTCAACCGAAGCGGATATTTATGGTCGTTGGATTATGGATATAAGTGGCTCACATGAAGGAAAAGTTACATCTACGCAAACAGATGCATCAGCCAACACCTCTTTATTTTCAACGAATGTTACCATTATTTCTTCTGAAGTTGAGTTTAGGCCTGATGCAGAAATCGGGCTTATTGCTCAGGGTGGGGATTATACGGGAGCTGGTATAATAAATATGTCAGGGGCAGGGCAGACAAAAAGTAAATTTATTTATGCGGGGCAAACAGCCACTTATTATATTAAAATTAAAAATCAAGGGACGACAGATGAATCTTTTGTTGTATCTGGCACTAAAGGATGCACAAGTTGGGAGGTTTCTTATTACAGCGCAACAACAGAGGGAATTGATATAACCTCTTTAGTTACAAGTGACGGATGGGCAACTTCTGTTTTGGCGACATCTGAAACACTCGCAATACGAGTAGAGGCAAGATCTTTAACCTCTGAAACTACTTCAAAAGATTTGTATATTACAGCCTCTTCCAGTCATGATGCCACAAAAAAGGATGTTGTAAAAGGAACCGCCTATTCCAGCGTATCCCCTGATACTTTTGATCATTTTTCTTTTGTTTATCCTCTAACTGCGGAAGCTGCGTCCACTTTTGTTTTAACTATTGAAGCAAGAAATGCTTCGGGAGAAATAACAACAGAAGTAAATTCTAAGACTGAGTTATCTGTTGATTATGGGACAATATCTCCTGTTAGTATTGAGGCATTAAATTTTTCTGATGATGGAATTTGGTCAGGCAATGTTACTTTGTCTAAAGCTGGGACTAGGCGGGTGATTGCGAATGCGGTTAGCGCTTCGGGAAGTTTTGAAATAGTTGTTTATAATGCTGATGCAGAGTTTCTTGAGACGGATATTGGAGTTGAAGTTAATCTCCCCTCTGGAGTTGCTTCTTCTGAAGTTTCGATCTCTATCTCTGAAGTTTCCCCTGTTCCGGGTCCCCCTCCGGCGGGAAAATGGCAGGCAGGGAAAGTTATTGAAATAACTTCAAATGTTAAGATGTTTTCAGTTCCATTAAATATTACTTTGCCCTTATATCCCGGGGCAAAAACCCCGGAAGTCTATTATTGGACTGGCAGTAATTGGAGCCAAGATGGATTGGCGCAAAAAGAAGTAACGAATAATTCCATATCTTTTACATCTACACATCTTACGATCTTTGTCCCTTTTGGAGAGTCGTCTTCTTCTCAATTTGCTTTTGGGCCAAGTCCTTTTAATCCTGAAAGGGACAAAACTGCTTATTTTTGGTATTGGTTAAATGATGATAAGGCTACTTCGCTTTATGTTATTGATATTTCAGGAAGACTGGCTTATAAAAGAGACTTTATGTCGGGGAGTAATGGCGGGAGGGGAGGGCTAAATCAAATCGAATGGAATGGAGTTGGGCATTTTGGTTCTTTTTTAGAAAATGGAGTCTATTTATATAAAATTATCCAGGGAAATAATGTTATTGCAAATGGCAAGTTTATTATATTAAGATAAAATTCACCCCGATTATCATAATCAAGGTTAAATTATAGGATCGAGAGTAAACCCCGATTATTCATAGACAAACAAAATTCTAGCAGAGTGTTAGAAATTTCCCCAGGTATTTACCCCGATTTCCTAATCGGGGTGAATAATCGGGGTAAATACTTCATTAATAGGTATGTGTGTCCATCCTGTATATTTACATTCTATTGGACCAAGATAGTATTTTATTTCAACTTTTATCCAGTTTTTATCTTTTGAAAAATCTAAGACTTTGATGTCGGCGGGTATTTTATAGACAACTTCTGAATTGATATCTGGTTCTGAGTGCAAGTCTTTTATGTTAATGTTGTACTCTTCCCCTTGGGCAATATTAATTATTGACATAGTAAATAGGATTATAAAAATAATTATAAAAATTCTCATTTTTATTGCTCCTATAGTAATAATCGTAAGTAGATCATTAAAACTTGTGTTGGTATTATCTTGAAATGCCAAGCAATAATCATTCCGTCTAACCAAAGATTTTGGTGAGAGGGCAACAAGAGAAACCCTACACTAAGAGTGCAGGGCATTTTAGGTATTGGGTAAATGTGGGGGCCCCACGGTGGTAAACTGGTCGGTTTTTAATAAAATTTGTGGTATAATCATAGATAATGAAAAATGGAAGGAATAAAGATTATACTCTAACCATTTGCGCTGGTGATTCTGAGGGGAAATCTGTTAGTTTGCGTTTGCCTCGTTTTATAGTTAGGTATTTTACCTTGATATTGGTTTTATCTGTCACCCTTTTTTCTTTGTCATTGTTATACTCTGTATTTATTTCCGGGAAATTAATTCACTATAAAATGGTGATAGATTCTGAAGCAGAGAAAGACAGACATATAGAGGCTTTTGCGGGTGAGACCGATCTTATTAAGAAAGAGCTTCAATTAATTCTTGACCAGAATAATCAGCTTAGGAGAGTTCTTGGTCTAAAAATTGAAAAGACTAAAATTAATATTGATCATGAAACGCTTAAAGGCTTAAAAGAACCTTCAAAATATGGTCTGATCTTTAGCTTGAATAAAATATCAACATCTCTTGCCCTCTCTTTTAAAGAGGCGGAAGATACTAAACTGAGTTTAAAAGAGCTTAAAGAAAGAGTTGCTGAAATTCAAAAAAAGATGGCGGGAACGCCGTCTATTTGGCCTATTAGAGGAAGAATTTCTTCTCGTTTTGGTTTTAGATGGAGTCCTTGGAGAGGGTTTCATACGGGAGTTGATATTCAAGCAAGCTATGGAACTCCAATAAAGGTTACGGCAGATGGGGTTGTTGCTTATGCTGGGTGGCGCCAAGGATACGGGAAGGCCGTAATAATTGATCACGGGAATAACTTTTCTACATGGTATGGCCATGCTTCTGCCTTTACAGTTAGAGTTGGAGAACGTGTTAGGAGAGGGGATATTATAGCTTATGTCGGAAGTACGGGATATTCTACGGGACCTCATTTGCATTATGAGGTTAGAAAAAATGATGGGCCAATAAATCCTGTTGCTTTTCTTGATTTGGATATTTTATCTGCAAGCCGTTACTTTTAAATGTCTATTTTGTTTGTCGTTTCAACTCCTATAGGAAATCTTGAGGATATAACTTTTCGTGCCGTAAGAATTCTTTCAGAAGCGGATATTATAGCATCGGAAGATACTAGACACACAAAAATATTACTTGATAGATATTCCATCAAAACTCTTCTCTCTTCATACCATAAGTTCAATGTCAAATCGAAGACGAATTACTTTATTGATCTTTTAAGAGAAGGGAAAAAGGTTGCATTGGTTTCTGATGCGGGAACCCCCGGGATTTCTGATCCGGGATATGAGCTAATTGAAGCTGCAATAAAAAATAATATTCAGATTGTTCCTATTCCAGGCGCTTCTGCTTTTACTGTGGCCCTTTCTGTCTCGGGATTAAGTACTGATAGATTTTTGTTTTTGGGTTTTCTCCCAAGAAAACCGGGAAAAATCAGGAAAATTTTAAAGATGTTTACTATCTTTGACGGAACTATTATAATATATGAGTCTCCGTATAGATTGCTGAAAACTTTAAAGTTTGTTCAGGAAGTTTTTGGAGAAAGAAATGTTGTTATTGCAAGGGAATTAACCAAGAAGTTTGAAGAAATTTTACGGGGGACGGTTTCTTCTGTGTATGAAAAATTTGTAGGCAGAAATATTAAGGGAGAAATTGTTCTTCTTATAGATGGTTCCAAACAAGCGGCTCAGTCGGGAGAGATGTAAACGGTTTTGCAGGTTCTATTCCTGCCTTGTTTGGAAGAAAAGGGTATCCCGGAACTCTATATCTTTTAAAAAGGGGATGTAGAGTAATGAGACAATGTATAAGGTTTCAAGGTTTCACGGGTTCACGGTTTCACGGCATTGGGAAGCTCGCTAGAACTGGCTTCAAGAGTTTAAGATTTTTTTTGTCTTTTTGTTTGTCTTTCTTGATTCCTATGTCCCTTGGCACCTTGATCCTTCTTTTTATTTTTTTATTTTGTGCTACCTCCTCTTTTGCTTTTGAACTGCCAAGGTTTGTGGGCAAAGAGATAGTTGTCACAGCTCTTAGAAAGCCTGTCTATGAATATCAATCTCCATGGAAAACCAAAGTTATAAACCCTGATGATTTTAAAATGACACTTTATCAGACGTTAGATGATCTTGCTGGTATTGATGTTAGGGCTACTGGTTATTTAGGAGCATCAGGAACCGTTCGGCTTCGAGGAGCTACATCTCAGCAGGTACTTGTATTAAAAGACGGAGTCCGAATTAATTCGCCCTTATTAGGGTTAATTGATTTTAATGATTTGTTTTTATCTGGTACAAAAAGTGTTGAGATTGTAAAGGCCCCTTTGTCTTCAATTTATGGCTCTGATGCTATAGGAGGGGTTGTAAATATTATCTCAAAAAAAACGGTAGATAAAACAGGCCTTGGCCTTTCTTATGGGACTTATAATACACAAAACTATGAAATTTATTTTGGCAATCAGTTAAATAACTTTGATTATTCGGCGTTTTTTAATGCTATTAAATCTGACGGATTTAGGGAAAACAGTGAATATGCTGCATATGACCTCTTGGGGAGTATTAACTTGTTTAATAAATGGAATTTTGCGCTAAGTTATTATGATGCAGATAAAGGGATTTCGGGTGTTCCCAACTCGCCAGATGATCTTTACTCGGCTTCGACTCCCGATAACAGACAAAAAGATAAAAATCTTTTTATTAATTTAGGGTTTGAAGATGTTGACGGCAAAGTTAATACTAGCCTAAAAATTTATAATAATATGTTTATAACAGATTATCATTCTTATAATTTCTCTACATCTTTGTTTGAGGATACTCAATATAGGGCAAATGAAATTGGGGCTAATTTTTCGAGAGGCTTTGGCTCTCATCTTTTTGGTTTTGATGGAAAAATTGATACTGGAGATAGCCCTTATATCGGAATCAAACGAGAAATTTCTAATAATGCGGCATATTTTCAAGAAAATCTAGAGAAAGGGCCCTTATCTGCGGTTTTTGGCGGCCGTCTGGATCAAAACTCAAAATTTGGAAGTTCAATAAATCCTAGAATTGGCGTAAATTATTCTTTGCCTTTGGGATTTGCTTTTCGTTCATCTTATGGAACGGCGTTTAAAGCTCCTACTTTGAATGATCTTTATTGGAACGATTCTGTTTGGTTGATGTATGGAAATGAAGCCTTGCAGCCGGAAAAAAGCCAAAGTTATGAACTAGGATTCAGTAAAAATTTTTGGAGAGGAGGGGTTGTTGATTTGAGCTATTATAAAACGGCCACCAGTAATTTAATTTCATGGAATTATGATCCGTCAACATTTACTACTACTGCGGTTAACTTTGGCGCAGTTGACTCTTCGGGAGTTGAACTTGATGTTAGCGGAAAAATAGGGAAATCTCTTACAGTTTTTGCAAATGCCACATGGCAAGAGGCTAAAATCGGAGAGAGTTTAGATCCTTCAATTATTGGCAACTATTTACCGTACACTCCCAATACTAAGTATAATATCGGTTTTAAATGGGAGGATGTGTTTAAATTGTCTTTGCGGAATGCGGGGAATCAATTCTCTGATTCTAGCAACCAGACAGAGATCCCTGCTTATTCGGTTGTAGATGCACTATTTAAAAGGATGGTTGGAGATTATTCTGTGATCTTGCAGATTGACAATTTATTTGACCAGTCTTATTATGAGTCTGTAGGGCTTCATCCTGTTACATGGGAAACAATAAAATATCCTATGCCGGGAAGAGTTATAACAGTTAAAATGGGGAGTACTTTTTAGGTTGCCGCAATGTTTTAAATGTTGCATGGTTAAGGTGTCTAGGTCTATTTAATTAAACTTGGAGGTATTTTATGATTAAAGTTAAAGAGTTTGTTTTTGCATCCTTATCAGTATTGATTGTTGCCTCATTTGTTTTTATTTTTCAAGGATATAAAATTAAGGTTAAGCCTTCGGCATTTATTTATAATAGTGAGATAATTGTTTCAAACTCCCAAACAAAAAGTTTTGCTCTCTCTCATGCTGTTGTTAAACCACTTGTGAAAAATTTTACAGATGATAAAACGGAAATTATAAAGCCAACTCCATCCCCCTTGCCGATAATTCCTCCTCAGATTTTAAACTTTGTGATTCCTACATATCCTGAACCAGCTTTGAAAAATGGGGTGGAAGGCATTTCTGTTGTAGCTGCGAACATAGGGTTTGATGGAAATGTAAAAAGTATTGCAATAAAAACCTCTTCTGGCAATATTGATTTGGACAATTCGGCTGCAGCTGCTGTGGCAACCTGGAAGTTTGCTCCATCGACTCAAGGGGGGCTGGCAGTTGCGAGTGTCTTTGAAGTTCCTGTCAAATTTATTATTGGGGAAATTTAGAAAGGTGGCATTAGAAGGTTTAGCAAGATTGTTAATATATATTGGTGTCGGGCTTGTTATGTTGGGAGGTTTTCTTCTTTTGATGGCAAGAATTCCTTGGTTTGGGAATCTTCCTGGAGACATTGCTCTTAAAAGAGAGGGCTGGACTCTTTATATCCCTGTTACCAGTATGATTATTGTTTCTATTGTTTTGACTTTTATTATTAATATTGTTTTTAGAAAGTAACTTGTGATATTATTATCATCTAAATTATGGCGATAACTAAAAAAGATATAGAAAAATTATTTGAAATCTTTGCGACCAAAGATGACTTAAAAGCGTTTGAAGGGAAGACATTAACAATGCTTGATAAGATTATGGGTGAGCTTGAAAGGGCGAGAGAAGATAGGATTTTTGCAAAAGCAAAAGATGATGATCAGGATAATCGACTTGATCTTCATGAAAAAAGAATAATTATTTTAGAGAAAGCAAAGGTTTAAATCCGTATTCAAGATATTTATATGCCTACTTTTAATTCTAACATCTTAAAAACCTCTGATTTTGATTATTATCTTCCTTTTGATTTTATCGCGCAGTTTCCTGTTACAAAGAGGGATGAATCGAGGCTTATGGTTTTAAGCAGAAGAGAAAGTTCTCTTGAGCACCGCTTTTTTTCTGACATTGTAGATTGTTTAAGTTCTGGAGATCTTTTGGTTTTAAACGATACTAAAGTAATTCCTGCCAATCTTGTTGGGCGTAAAGCGGAAGGGATCGCTAGAATTGAAGTTTTGCTGGCTAAGCATGTTGAAAAAAGTGAATGGCTATGTCTTGTAAAGCCTGGAAAAAGACTTAAAGTCGGCTCTAAAGTAATTTTTTCTAGTTATTTAACCGGTGAAGTTTTGAAAAAACTTGAATCGGGGGAACAGATTATTAGATTCAACGGGGAATTGGATAGATTTATGAAAGAAAAAGGGGAGATTCCTCTCCCCCCTTATATAACGGATCTGCGCCAACAGCCTGCTGATCATAAATTACAAGAAATGACAAATAGATATCAGACTGTTTACGCGCAAAAAGATGGAGCGACTGCCGCTCCGACAGCAGGGCTCCACTTTACCCCTGAGCTTTTAGCCCGCATAGAATCAAAAGGCGTTGAGATAAAAAAAATAACGTTGCATACAGGGCTTGGGACTTTTAAACCAGTATATACTGAATATATAAAAGATCATAAGATGCATGAAGAAGATTTTGAGATTTCTGTCGACGTTTTACGATCTATAAAAAAAGCGAAGCGTGTTATTGCTGTTGGAACAACAACCGTTAGAACCCTTGAAACTTTGGCCCATTCCAATCGATTGAATGCCTTAAATGATATTTACGGCTCAACTGATATCTTCATTTATCCAGGGTTTAAGTTTAAGGTTGTTGATGCGATGATTACTAATTTTCACGTGCCAAAATCGACGCTATTAATGCTGGTCTCTGCTTTTGCAGGTAGAGAATTTATTTTGAACGCGTATAAAGAAGCTATCGATAATTATTATCGTTTTTTTAGTTTTGGCGATGCGATGCTGATCTTTTAGATAAAAAAGAGGAGGCTGCCATCTGCGTTTAGAAGCCCCCTCATAATAGATTAACCCCGATTATTCACCCCATTATGATAATCGGGTTTAAGGCATATAAGATAACGATATGTAGTGAGTGCTTATATCAGAATATACCCCTTTTTGTTTGTATGCGTAATCAAATGTAAGCCCTTTATAGTTTAATCCGACCCCATATGTAAAATTGTGTATTACTTCATTTGTTCCGAGCGCGTCCTGATCTAACCCCGCTCTTAATGAAAAATACTCAATAGGTGTCCACTCTACACCTGCATGTATTGTTAATGGATGATTTTCTTCTAAAGGGATTACTCCATCGCAAGTGATCAATGTTTTTGCTCTTTTCCAGTTGTAACTCCCCCCAAATCTTATAAGAGCAGGAAAAATATCTTTATTCCCTGAATCCCAGTTGATCTCTCCTCCTAACATATTTTGCGCGCAGATACCAAAATTAAAGTCCTTTGGAGTTATAAGAAGCATTCCTATATCAGCATCAATTCCGGATCCTGATCCACCGTTTGAACTATTTAATTTGTTGTTGATTATTTTAGCATTCACTCCAAAAGAGAGATATCCTATATTCGAAGCTTGTATGAGATTCCTCATGTTCATAGCGTATGATAAGATCATCATGGAGCTTTCATAGTTAATGGGAGTTGCATTAGAGAGGCTAGATTGATCTGTTGTTTCATATCCTGCAGGGCTTACAGCAGAAACATAATTAAACCCTATGTTCCCGATCTTTGTTGAAACCACACTTCCAAACATTTTGTATTCAACAGTATCCAATAATTTTGTTTGCATTGATGTTATTTCAAAATGAGGAGTAAAAGCTATGCTTGCAGGATTAAAAGCTATTGCATTTGACCCATCAGGGACCCCTACAAAAGCTTTTCCCAGAGCAATTGGTCTTGCTCCGACTCCGGTTTGAGAGATATCAACTGTATAACTTTCTCCTAAAACTGGAGAAACCAGCAATAAAAAAGAGATTAAAATTATAGCTAAATTTTTAATCATATACAGCTAATTGTCCTCTTCCCAATATTTTTTCTGCTGATACTATAAAATATATATAGACTCCATTCCCAACGATGTTGCCGTAATCTGTCTTTCCGTCCCATATAACTTCGTTATATCCCTGTCTCCCTCCGCTCCCCACCCCTGCCGAAGTTTCTTCTCCCGGGGATATTGAAAATCTTTTTAATATCTGACCGTTGAGATCATAAATATAAATGGTTGTATATGCGTCATTCGATAAAGAGTAGGATATTTTGGTTGCTTGACTATGTTTAGGCTTAAATGGATTAGGGTAATTTATTGGAAATCCGGTTATAGTTGCTGTTTCTTTAACCTCTAATTGATTAAGTGCGGATATACTTCTATACCCGAATTGATCTGTGGCTTCTACTTTAATAGTATGCATCCCTGCGCTTAAAGGATCTGGCACGCTGTATGATAGTGTACATTCGGAAGGATAAGAAGCATTTGTCTCTTTTGCCTGAATTGAGGTATTGACAATTTTGTCGTCTACTACCAGTTTAATTGAATTTTTATCAATCCCTGCCGAATCTAACAATGATACAGTAATTAAAGGCATTCGCCTGATAGGGCTTCCTGACGGGATTTCTTCATTATCTATATAAATTTTAATAGAAGGCGCAGAGCTGTTTGCATAAACTGTTATTTCTGGAGTTTTTGTTTTATTCCCCGCATAATCTTTTGCTATTATATAAACAGTGTAAGCTCCGTCTGATAAGGGGTTGCTTAAGGTTATGTATAGAATAGAACTGTCAACTGAGGCTTTTAACTCATTATTTAGATATAATTCATAACTTTCAATCCCCACATCATCGGCGCTTGCTGACCAGGCAAATGTCATATCTTTCAATTCTGTTTTGTTGTAAGGATATATTATGGAAAAAGGGATTGGGGGTGTTGTATCCTGGGCATTTGCTGGCACCACGAGTGTAAATAAACATATTATTATCAAGACAAATAAAATATCTTGTAGCTTAAATTTAAAACCCAAAGGACAATGCCTGACGTAAGATGTTTGTCCTGATTCGATCGGAATGTCATTTATCATTTTTTTTGCTCTCTTATTTAAAATAAAAAGGGCAGTCATTGCTGCCCTTTGCGGTTGACAATTAACTGTCAACCAGCCTAAAAAACTTTATGATTGCAGATGGCTTTCACTATATATATCGTGTTGGAGTAAAAAAAACTTGTGTAATTTGAATGAAGAATGATTTATTTAAACCCCGATTATTCACCCCGATTAGGAACTCGGGGTTCATACCTGGGAAAATTTCCAACACTCTGCTAGAATTCTGTTCGTCTATAAATAATCGGGGTTAATATAGTATAAGTAGAAAAGAGGGCTATGCCATTATTCCGTGATGTTATAACCAAGTGAAATTTCTGTCCAAAAAGCATATTCAAATCTGTCTTGTCCGTATCGATTTTGAGCTGCTTTTATATAATTTTCAACAGCATTATCGTATTGACTTACTCTTGCGCGGCTAATAAGTTTTTTCAGTCTTTCGATTTTTTCAAATTCGTTGCGATGTCCATCATGAGTCATCATATCTTCCGTTTTGGTTTGTATTAATCCGCATATAATAGCTTTTAAAAGCAATTTATAAACTATTTCAGATACATTATTAAATGGTCCAGGGTATTTTTGATGTATAAATGTTTCAAGCGAAGATCGAAACTGATCTTCCAGACTTGGGACTCTTGTATCATATGAGACCTCTTTCCGGATGATCTTATCAATATTTACGCGGCCCTCATGAATGTATCCCCCTTCTTCTAATAGGGTATTTATGTCATCATCAATCTGTCCCTTACGAGAAACTACTAGTCCTCCCTGGTTTTTTGCAAAAACTTTTAAGTCGATTACTTTTGGTGTCCACGTCCCGGGAAGATCTTCTTCAAAATCCTTAAGAGCCCCAGTCAAAAAAGCGAGAGCATAAAATACATCTTCAATATTTTGTTTTGTTGGCTGGGGGTGTCTAAATTCTGATGGAGCAGACATGTTTGATCTTATTAATCTTTTTATCTCATCGGCATCAGGTTCTTCTGATAGGTTGCTTAGAGGGTAGTCTGGATATTTTATATTGATTGATTGCTCACCGCTTGAAAGTATGTTGGCCAGTTTTATTAATGATTTTTTGTTGTATTCACCTCTAGAATTTATGCCAGAAGGATTATCTCTTTTTACTGCTTCTTGTTTTTCTATTTGCCTTAAAAATTTTTCCAAAGAGCCATTAGAAAAGGCTTCCTGTATACGTGATTTTGTTGAAGGGATTCCAAAAGCTTTGATATTTTGAATTGTTTCTTCACTTAGCAATGGACCTGATTGATTAAGCTCCTCCATCAATTCTTTTGCTGTGACATTTTTGGGGGGATATGTTTTTATCTTAAAGGATATAACTTTTTTATTAATCATTTTCTCTCTATTTATTCTTCGCAATAAAATGATAGGGATTTCAGTCTGTTCTGAAATTATTGCGGCTATACTCTCCTTAGTTATTCTTAATTTATGTTACAATTAAAAATAATGTTTAAATTTGAAATTATTAAAAAGAGCAAGAAGAGCAAATCAAGGGTCGGGAAAATTTATACCAGCCATGGGGAGATTATGACCCCCATGTTTATGCCCGTCGGAACTCAGGCCACTGTAAAAGCTGTCTCTCCCCGTGATCTCCACGAAATAGAAGCTCAAATTATTCTTGCAAATACCTATCACCTCTATCTCCGCCCTGGAAACGAATTAATAAAAGAGGCAGGGGGTCTTCATAAATTTATGAATTGGGATAAACCGATTCTTACAGACAGCGGTGGTTTTCAGGTCTATAGTCTGGCGCATAGGAGAAAAATCTTGGATGGAGGGGTAGAATTTCAATCTCATCTTGACGGGACAAAACATCTCTTTACTCCAAAAAAAGTTGTTGAAATACAGCAGGATTTTGGGTCAGATATTATGATGCCCCTTGATGAGTGCGTTGCTTACCCCTGCGAAAAAAAAGAAGCTGAAGAGTCGGTTATTAGAACGACCCGCTGGGCGAAAGAGAGTGTACAGTGTGCGGGAAAGAGTGAACAGACTTCGGCGAGCTCAGTCGATCCGTTTACAGTTAACAGTGTACAGAATGGGGCATTGTTTGGAATAGTTCAAGGGGGATGTTTTGATGACTTGAGAAAAAGATCCGCAAATGAAATTGCCGCGCTTGGATTTCCTGGTTTTGGGGTAGGGGGCTTATCTGTTGGCGAACCTCAAAATCAGATGTTTGATATGCTTGATATCGTTACAGATATTTTGCCGGAGGACAAGCCAAAGCATCTGATGGGGGTGGGGTATGCTTCCGATATATTAGGGGCAATCAAGAGGGGCGCAGATCTTTTTGACTGTGTAATTCCTACGCGCCTTGCCCGCCACGGGTCTTTTTTGACACTCGATGGAAAAACAAGCATAAGACATGCGAAGTTTGAAAAGGATTTTACTCCGATCGATCTTGATTGTGATTGTTATGCCTGTAAAAATTTTACCAAATCGTATATAAGGCATCTTTTTTGGGCGAGGGAAATTTTGGGGATGCAGCTTTTGACACTACATAATTTGAGATTTTTTATGAGATTAATGGCGAAGGTAAGAAAAGAAATACTGGATGAAAACGAGAAGGATTGATCATGCATACCATGGCCTTCTATCTCTTGGGGTGTATATTTCAAATATTACAAGATGTTTTTGGCATCCTTTAATGTACTTGGGGTTAATTCTAAAGAAGGCAAAAAATTCTTGATAACTATGCCCGTTAATTGTTAATATTTTTGGAATTTCTAACATAAAAACGAAAGCATGCTCTCTTTTTTTGTTGGTTTGCCCTCGTGCTATGAGAATAGCAAGCTCCTCGTCTTCTGAAAGCGATAGCAACGGAGAGCAGTCTTTCTCAGCAGTATGACCTTTTGCAGTATGCAGACCTTTTAATGAGGAGATTCCCTCTATAAGCATTCTTTTTAATGCTTCGATATAAGATTTTTCATTTCTTGCAAAAGCAGATCCCATGCCATTAACAAGTATTGCTTCTTTTTCTTGCTTAGTAAGAGCCAATCCTCTATACACATCTCTATAGCAGCCTAAATGTTTAGCAAACAGTTCTCTTAATGTGAGCGGCTCTGGCATATTATTTTTTCTTGCAAAATCTATTAGTTCCTCAGTCCTTGATAATATACCTGGCTGCAAAAGAAGTGGTAAATAGCTTTCTCCTAATTCAAATCTAATTTTTTCTATTGTTGATCTTGTTTCTTGGCATAAGAAGGAAGAGGGATCTTTCAATAATTTAAGAAGTTCGCTTGGATATGTGGGGATAGCTGTTTTTGTATTGTTAGCAATAGTTACAGGATGTGCCAAATTAATCATTATCATGTTTATGTTTTTTTCCTCAAAAATTTATTAAGCTATCCTTTTACAGATGCAGGTATAAGTTGACGCATGTATCCTGAAACTTCTTTTGCTCCCAAAATTTCAGGCATAAATTGTCTCATATATTCTGCAGCTTCTCTTGCTCCCCAAATTTCAACATCTAATTTAGTATAGAAAAACATAGGGTCAGAACCCAAGCTTGCTAAAGCAAAAAATATGGTTGGCAATACGGTTCCTAAGTCTTTTATATAAAAATCAGTAGGATTTTGTCCATGAAATTCCGATGAAATATTTCCGGAAACCTTTCCCTGTCCTCTAATATATGCCAGAGTTGCCCATGCTATGTGATTTCCATGCAATAAATGCATCATTTCAGAGCTGCTTAAATCTTCTAAACCGGCAACTAAAAATCCAAAAACATCTTTTTCTGAATAATTAGCTTTTCCTTTTACGCCTGCCAAAAAACTACTAATTGATTTTGCAACTGATAATACGGCAAGCTCATTGCTTATTCTGGTTAATTCCGGCAATTGATCATAAGGTTTAAAGTTGCTATTGAATACTTTATCCTTGAGCGGTGCTTGTTGAGAAATTCCCAATTCTTCTTTTGCTTGATCCGATAAGTCTGAAACAAGAACACAATCTTCTTTACCGGTAAATACATAAGGAGAGCTTACTGGGTTTCCAGCTATAGAAATTACTTCTAAAGATTTGCCCGTTGGGATATCGCCCCTAAAAGCAAATTTGTCAGGGTGCTTAAGCTGATCTGTTACTCCGGAAAGCCAAATCTCATGGTTTGCAGCTGCAGGTCTTTTGATATTTTGCATTAAAAATTCGTAGAATAATTTGCCAGTTGCAGGAGCGCTACTTGGTTTCGAAACTGGATATGTCCTAAGCATTTCATTTAACTCCTTTTGTAAGACAATTCTTTTGAAGTTCTACTCATGTTTATATATCGGTTTTTTTTTTGAATTTCACCCCGATTAGGATAATCGGGGTTCATTATTTGCCCCGATAAAAACAATCGGGGTTAAATCAACATTGAAAAATTAGACAATATAAAAAAATTCTGGTACAATTTTACTTCAACGTATGAAAAACATTAATCAATTCCGTTCACTCATTATTCTTTTTGTTGTGGCGGCTTCGGTGTTTGTTATTTACAGTATGCCAATTAACCTTGGCCTTGATCTTCAGGGAGGGACTCGACTTGTATTTGTAGGTCAAAGCACAGAAAAAGTTGAAGTTAATGATGATTCAATGGATGGCGTTGTTGCTGTTATAAGAAATAGGATAGATTCTGTAGGGGTTTCTGAACCGGTAATTCAGCGCAAAGGGAAAGATCAAGTTATTGTTGAATTGCCTGGGGTTAAAGATCCTGACAGGGCGATAAAAATTATCGGAGATACAGCCCTTTTGGAATTTATTGAGGCCGAGTGGGCGCCTGCGGGAGGAGATGTTCTTACGCCTGAAAAAGTTAAAGAATATTATGGTTCCTCAGCTCGCTTAGGTTCAGTAGATCATACTGAAAATGGCAAGGTGGTTAGCAGCCAGCCTATAATTTTAAAAGATACAGCGATTACAGGTAGTGATCTTAAAGCGGTATATCCTCAGGTTGATGAATATGGTAATCCTTCTGTAGGGTTTGAGCTTAACTCTGAAGGAGCATCTGTTTTTGCAAGGCTTACAACCAGGCATGTTAAGAAACCCATTGCGATTTTGTTGGATAAAAAAATAATTTCTGCGCCAAATGTTAATACCCCTATAACAGAGGGAAAAGGGATAATAACTGGAAACTTTTCCGCGGAGGAAGTTAGAGATATGGTGGTTAAGCTTAAAGCCGGTTCTTTGCCTATTCCTATAAAAATAGGGGAGACTAGGATTGTTGGGCCTACTTTGGGCCGTGATTCTATAGAAAAAAGTAGGTTTGCCGGAATTATAGGATTTCTGTTTATAGTGTTATTTATGGTTTTTTATTATCGCTTGCCCGGATTTATCGCCATCCTTTCTCTTATTATTTATATTTTTGTTACTTTGGCGTTATTGTCTTTAATCCGAACAACTTTGACTCTTCCCGGGATTGCCGGATTTTTGCTCTCTCTTGGAATGGCTGTTGATGCTAATATTATTATTTTTGAAAGATTAAAAGAGGAATTAAGGTCCGGCAAAAAGATTAAATCAGCTCTTGACGCATCATTTGACAGAGCTTTATCTACTATTGTGGATTCAAACGTAACAACCATTGTTGCTGCCGCAACCTTGTTTTTTATAGGGACAGGAACCATCAAAGGATTTGCGGTGACTTTGTCAGTGGGTATTTTGGCTTCAATGTTTACTGCGATAACATTGACAAAGATGATGCTTAATATGTTGATAGACAGTGGAGTTGTTTCTGACCCGAATACTAAATTGGTGTATAAATGAATTTTAATATAATAAAAAAAACAAAACTTTGGTTTTCCCTTTCATTAATACTTATAATTGTTGGATGGGGAGGGCTTGTTTTTAATTCTGTATATCGTGGCAGCCCTATGAATTTTGGAATAGATTTTACGGGTGGGACGCTTATTAATCTTCACTTTACTTCAGAAGAAATTACTCAGAATAACCCGGTTGATATTTCTAAAGTGAGAAAGGTTCTCAACAGTTTTAATCTTGGGGAGGCGGTTATTCAAAGATCGGGATATCAGGATGTATTTATTAGAACATTACCTCTTGAAACAGAAATGAGACAGAAGATAGTCGATGATTTGAATGAATCGTGTGGAGGGGTGGAACTTCTCGAGGTTGATACTGTAGGGCCTGTGATCGGAGCCGAATTGCGAAGCCAGGCTTTTTGGGCTTTAATTTTAGCTTCTATCGGTATATTAATTTATGTCTCTTTTCGTTTTGAATTTATATATGCGGTTGCTGCCCTTGTGGCCCTTATCCATGATGCTTTTATTACTATCGGAATAATGGGACTTTTATGGCGTAATATAGATATCTCTTTTGTTGCTGCAATTCTTACAATACTTGGGTATTCAATTAATGACACTATAGTTATATTTGACAGGATTCGTGAAAATATGAAGAAGCCCGGAGCCAGAAAGATTCCATTTGCAGAGGTTGTAAACAAAAGTATTTGGGAGACCATGGCCCGATCTATCAATACAGTATTAACAGTGTTAGTTATTGTTCTTTCTCTGCTGTTCTTTGGTGGGGCAACTCTGAGGGAGTTTTGTTTGACTTTATTGATTGGTTTTATTGCTGGGACATACTCTTCTGTTTTTATAGCTTCTCCTATGCTTGTCGCCTTGAATAAAAAAGAAAAATAATTATCTTTTCGGTAGTGTATAAATAGTTGCGTTATCATATACGTATTTCTAATAAGATAAAAAGGAGATAAAAAAGATGAAAAGATTTATTGCTTTATTAATGTTGTCTGCCTTTATCTTTTCGCTTGTGGGAATTTCTTTTGGAAAGACACTGGAAGAGGAAAAAACTGCTATCAGAGAGTATCTTAATGTTCTTGATACAAAAATTTTAAAGTACAAAAAACAGGGTAATGCAAAGAAAGTTAAACAGTTGCAGGCAGAAAAAAGGGCAATGTTAAAAAGATGGGATAAAACAAGGGGAGAATTAATAGCCTCTGAAGCTGTTGTTTCTCCGCTACCCCCTTCACCTCCACCGCCGCCACCACCTCCTAAAATAAAAACCAGGGAGATGTCAAAGGGGAAGTTGGGATGGGGGATTGAAGCTTCTTTAGAATTTGGAATGATTGGTGGATTATTAGGTTTGACTGCAAATGTTGTTTTGCCTGATCCTATGAAGTTGGGTGCGATGGTCGGATTGCCTGAGGATTCTACCTCCTATAAGGTTGGACTAGGTTATGTTCAAGGTAATGACATAAATAATAGCTCATGGAAGGCAGTTCCAATTCTCTTTGATGGTGTTGTAACTTTTCCTGTAAAGATACTGGGACATTTTTCTCCTTTTGTTGGAGCTGGAGTAAATTACGTTGTTTATCGCAGCGCGAAAGCTACAGGATCTTATGGCGGCCAGGTTTATATTGGCGCGGAAGGAGATCTTGGTTGGGGAGGTAAAACTTTTGGAGAAGTCGGTTATTCAATTTTAAGGACAGGAAGAGAAACCTTGCCTGATTATTCAAGTAGGAGCTTTTCTGTAGTAGCTGGGCAAAAAATATTATTTTAATCAAGGTTAATCTAATATTAAGTTTTCTTCTCTCAGAATAAAGCGGTATAATTGGCCGACTATATCTTTTGTGCCGTTAAATTTTGTTCTTATGAAATTAGATGTTAGCCCTTTCCCTTTTTGTTCTACCAAAACTTCTACTTCTTTTCCAAAATAATTGCCGGCAAACTTTTTCATTAATTCAGCTCTAAGCTTATTAAGCTGGCCTACCCTTTCTTTGATGGTTTTAATGGGCAGTTGATCTTGCATTTTGGCAGCTTTTGTCCCTTCCCTCCTGGAATAAGGGAAAATATGAATTCTGGAAAAACTAAATTCTTTGCAAAAATTATAAGTATTCTTAAAGTTTTGATCTGTTTCTCCAGGGAATCCTGTTATTACATCGGTTGAAACTCCGCAATTTGGTATAATTTTGTAGATTTTTTCTATAAGGTCTGAAAAGTTTTTTACCTTATACTTTCTATTCATTGCTTTGAGAATTTGATCATCTCCCGATTGCAGGGGAATATGCAGCTGATGGCATGCTTTTGGGTTTGATGAGATTGTTTTTAGCAAAGCATTTGTTACATACATAGGTTCGATAGAAGAAAGCCTTATTCTTAAAAGGTTTTTTATTTCAGAGAGCTTGTCAATTATTGAAATCAGATGTTTTTCTCCATATTCTCCCAAGTTTATTCCGGTAAGAATTATCTCTCTTGCGCCTGTTTCTACAAGTTCTCTTGCTTCATTTAAAACATCTTGCACTGGCTTTGTTTTTATTTTTCCGCGGGCGTAAGGAACGATGCAATATGAACAAAAATTTTCACATCCGTCTTCAATCATTAAAAAGGATCTTATTCTATTGGCGTCTCTTTTTGTTGTTGGCTTGAAATCTGGATCGATAAATTCAACCGTTGGAAATTCTTTTTGTAGGCTTTCTTTATTTAGTCTGGCAAAACAGCCAGAAACTATTACCTTTTTTGCAAGTTTAATGGCCCTTCTTATGGCTTGCCTTGATTTTTTGTCGGAGTCGGAAGTTACCGTACAAGTATTAATAATATATATATCTGCAGGTTGTCCAAATTTTGTAAATCGTAGAGGCTCAGAATTATGAGCCTCTACGATTTGATCCTCTACAGCTTCTGTTAAAATAGCCCCTTGATATTGATTTGCTCTGCATCCCAGGGTATATGTGACTATTTTTTTATTCGAATTCATAAAATAATTGTGCAAGAATGACAATTGCCGCAGTCTCTACCCTTAAAATTCTCTTTCCAAGGCTTACTGAAATGAAATTATTTGCGTTTGCCATTTTGACTTCCTCTTGTGAGAAGCCTCCTTCGGGACCGATAAGGACAAGTATCTTTTTATGATCTTGTTGTAGAGGCTCAGAATTCTGACTTGCGACAACAACCGCCTCTTTCAATGGATTGTTTTTCTCCCCCTCCCAGGGGATTAATTTAAAATTATAATTTATTGATGGTTTTACAATGTCTTCAAACTTTGTAAGTGATTTTATTTGAGGCACTATTGATCTTCCTGATTGCTGGCTCGCTTCTTTTGCGATCTTTTGCCAATGAGAAATTTTCTTATCAGATTTTTCTTCTATTTTGGGGATCGTTCTTTCTGAAACAACGGGTATTATATTAAAAACCCCAAGCTCTGTTGCTTTTTGGATAATCATGTCCATTTTTTTGCCTTTTGGCAGGCATTGGGCGAGGGTTATTTTAGTTTGTGGCTCAATCTCTTCTTTTTTTATGCCGGATATTACACAGCTGATTTTATCTGGTTCTATTTTTTTAATGATTGATGTATATATGTTCCCTGAACTATCGAAAACTTCTATGACATCTTTTTCTGACAACCTTAAAACATTTTTTATATGATTTGTATCATTGCCTTTTATTGTAATTGTGCCGTTTTTTATCTGATCTTGTGGAACAAAAAATCTGTGCATTAAATCTCTCTTCTGATTTGTCCGAATTTTTTAAGAAGCTCTTTTTGCTCGTTTGTTAAATTTTTGGGAGTTTCAATTTCTATAACAACCATAAAGTCTCCACGGCGTCTGCTTCCAACATAATGCATCCCTTTTTCTTTGAACCTGAATATGGTTCCTGATTGTGTCCCTGCCGGTATTTTTAAAGTAGCTGTTCCATCTATAGCTTTAACTTCTATTTCAGACCCAAGTGCTGCTTTTACAAAAGGGATTGGCTGTTTAGTATATAGATTTGCCCCTTCTCTTTCAAAAACAGGATTTTCTTTAACCTGTACAAACACATATAAATCGCCGGGGGCTCCCCCTTTTATGCCTGCGTCTCCGGCTCCGCTAACTCTTAACCTGTAATTTGACTCTATCCCTTGAGGAACCTTTATTTTAATAGTATGTTTTTGTTTTTCTCTTCCTGAGCCTGAACATGTTGAGCAGGTGGATGTTATTGTGGCCCCGGATCCGTTGCAGGTCGGACATGTTGAAACCTGGCTAAAAGCTCCAAGCGGGGTACGTTGGGTTCTTCTTATTTGTCCTGTGCCATTACAGGATGAACATTTTGACGGGATAGTCCCCGGCTTTGCCCCTGATCCTTTGCAGGTATGGCAAGCTGTTAAATGTATGATTTCAATCTCTTTTTCTGTGCCGGAAAAAGCTTCTTCCAGGGTGACTTCTAAATCGTATCGTAAGTCTGCCCCATCTTGTCTTCCTGATCGACTTGTCCCTCTTCTTTGTCCTCCAAAAAACACATCGAAGATATCTCCAAAACCGTCAAAATTTGAAAAATCACCAAAATCAAAGCCTGAAAAACCAGCCTCACCACCGCTAAACCCGGGGCCAGCTGTTCCGAATTGGTCATATTGCTGACGCTTTTGCGTGTCGCCTAAAACTTGATAAGCTTCATTTATCTCTTTGAACTTTTCGGGAGACCCATGTTCTTTGTTTACATCCGGATGATATTTCCGTGCAGCGCTTCTAAATGCTTTTTTTATCTCATCTTGTGACGCATTTTTATTTACGCCCAAAATATTATAATAGTCTTTGTTTGCCATACTATAATTTTATCAAATTGCTTGATTATAAGCAATTTTAACGGATTTTTATCGATATATATCTAGGAAATTTGTTGGTTTAACTTTTATCTTTAGTTGTTTTTTATCAAAAAATAAGAAGGAGAATATATTTAAAATATGAGAGTTGGAATAAAAGGAGCGACAAGTTTTGTCCAACCTGACATGAAACCTCCTTTGCCACTTGTGGAAGGAACTATAATAGGAACCCCTATAAGATGTCTTCATCTTCCGGAATTGAACACTGTTCCTCCTGTTTCCGTCGTCAGTCTCCCTGAAAAATTTAGAAGCTTTTTTGAACTAATTGAGCTGCAGGGTTTTTTAATGGAATACAATAAGGCTTCTATTGCTCCGGGGTTTGCTATAAAGCTTTTTCAGAATGGTATTTTTGGGAGAGAAGAAGTTGCCGCTATTTATGATGAATCTTTTGGAAGGATGAATGATGAATACTCTATCGGAACAAAAATATCATATCTAGCAGATATGTATAGTTGTGGTTTGCTTGAAAAATCTGAAGTCTTAGAAAAGATAGGAATTGTTTTGTCAAATAGAGAGAGATCATATTTATTGTATGAAGAGGTTATTTGTTTATATGAACGACAACTTATAAACAGGCAAGAAGCTCTAGACAAATTAATGAAATGTTTGTTGGAAGAAGACGACGTCGATTCCTACAACTTTATTGTTTTAAGAGGTATAGAGGGAGGAATTTTTGAAATTGATGACTCTGTAGTTTGCGAAGCTTTAGTATATGGAAGAGAAAAAAAATTAGTTCGTCTTTTAATATTAGTTTCTATTTTGCTAGATAAGGATGAGTTTGTTAAGCAGAGAGAAAAGAGTGTTTCTATTGTGGCAGATGCTTTAAATCGTGCAAAACAAGATGAATCAGTAGGCTGGTTGCCAACTGTTATAGTGAAGGCTTTTAAAAAAGGATATATGGATGCGGGAGAGCTTGATTCTTGGCGTAAGAAACTTCTTTTAAAAGGCGCGGGACTTGAAGCTGATACCCATCTTTTGTGTGCGAATTTTAACGCAGGGGAGGCCTCTCTTGAAGATTTGTTGGGTAAAACTGATGAGGCTCTTGATAAGAAAGGGGTCTTTTTTATTGGGTATCGAGCAATTCTATACCTTTATACGAAGGGAATCCTATTAAGAGATGAGGCGTTGCTCAGATTGTCAAAATTCTTAGATTGTGCGGAACGCGGAAATTTACATAAAAATTATATTGCTTGCGTTACAGATATGATACACGATGGATTAATCGCAGACAGGAATGATATGCATCTTGTAAAAGCTTTTGAATATGTTAGGAAGTTTAAAGATATGGGAGATTATGCAAGTCTTGTTTTTGAGGCCTTGGACAAAGGTTTATATAATGATGAATGTTGTTTTTTTGCCGCTGAAAGAGAGCGGTGGGGGATGGCGGAAGGGGGCTTTTCTTTAAATTGTAAATTGCAAGAGTTGTCGGTTCTTTTTGACATCGGAGAAGAGGAGTTAGATAGATTAAGAGAGAGAGTAAAAAATGATATAAGTTTAATTGAAAAGGCAAATGCTGAGGTTGCAAGAGAGGCTAATAGTGTGGATGTTAATTTTTTAAAGCTCTTTTTCCATGGTTTGGTAAATCTAGAGTTTGTTTCTCCTGCGTTAACTAAAGAATTATTGGGCAATCATTGTAGCAACAGAAAGTATATGCCCCTTTTGGCAGAAGACGTTAAAATGGCTTCCATGTTAAAGCCGGAATATGCACTCGTTTTAAGAGATTATTTGAAAAACATTAGAAGCTTTGGTCACCAATCGGCGAAAAACACTTTGATGCAGTTTGTGTCGCTTGCCAATGCTTGGGAATCTGCCGGATTAAATTTTTGTGATTTTAAAGCAATTTTAGATGACGCTGACGAAACAGGAGTTCAAAGATTGGGAAATAGCCTTCTATCAAAAGTGGCGGAGGTTTTTGATGCAGTTGTTATGCTAGATTCTGAAGCAGCGCGTTCCGTTGTGAGAGACTGGAAATTGTCTCATTTTGGATCTTTGTTTGTTTCTTCTGCCGGCTGGACAGCAAGGAGAAAAGGTCTTTTTGGTTTGGCTTTTCGCGCTGAGATTGAAAGAGAAACGCATAATATTTTTTTCCCTGGAAGTGTTGGCGATAAGGTTTTCCCTTCTCTTCCTTTTTTTCGTGGTTTTTCTGTAGAAAAATTAAAGCTTGTAAGAGAGGTAAGAAGACACAATAAACTATTTCTAAAGGAAGCAAAAGGTATTGGAGTTGACGCTGAAAGATGGATTCATGCTGCAGATGTTCCTCCTCTCCCTTTTAGGACAAAAGAGCTGGGAAAGACTTGGGAAGAACTTTTTCTGGATTTTAGAAGTCACTTTTTAGCGTTTGAAAATTGGTTTACAGCATCTGGAATTAACAGTGACACTTTTGATGGCGGAATTTTTGTAAGAAGATTTAAGAATGCAAAAGAAGCTCTTGGCCCCATAGCCCATCATCTGCTTGGCAATTCTCTTCCCCGCTTTAATCCTAATTTTTCCGATATGGGAGGTAACTTTAGAAAATTAAATCTTTTTATTATGGAACTTCGTCGGATTAATGTAGAGGAAAAATTCTTGACTGAATTAGATGGGATTATCAAAGATATTGTAAGTAAAAGAGTTATTGAAAAAACTAACCTTGATGATGTAATAATAAGATTTTGGTCAAGATCTTTAGGCAGAGATCTCTTTCTTGCCAGTGATGTTGATAGCTGTTTAAGGGTTGGAGGGTGGGGTGAAGATGACCATGACAACTTATTAATGCATCTTTTAAGTTTTGGAGTGAACTATATCCTTTTGGAGGATGTCAAAATAGACAAGGTTAGAGGCTATGCCCGTATTTACTTGACCGAAAGAGATGGCAAGCCCCAGATTTTTGTGGGAAGCGCCGATGGCCTTGCAAATCGGAATGCTTTTGAGCCCATTGGCGAGGTGTTGGATTTTATTAAAAAATTTGCTGCAGAGTGTAATATAAGTCCGGATAGTATTGTTTGGGATAGGGAAAAGGAGGGGAGGCGAGTTGGCGGGTGGCTTTGATTTTTAGTGATATATGTAAGGAGGTTACATTATTATGCCTGAAGGAATAACGGGACGTTATACTGCGGGATATTCACCCCTTAATAAATTGAGGGGAGACCTTACTGGGACTAAGTTAATGTTTACTGCCTATAAAGAGATGCTGAGCCCAAAAGGGGTGTTTGATGCGGTTGGGGTTAATCGTGCTCTTGCAAGAATAACTGAAGGGGCTCTTATCCATGAAGATGTAAATAGAGGGGCTGAAATTGTTTCAAAAATGCCAAACTTAGAACAGATAGATTTAGCCTTACCCTGGATGGAATGGTTTGATTTTTCTAACGTTGTACTTGAGTCTACGGAAGATAGCACAGATTTTATTATTTTTAATAGCCTGGATTCTTTGACTGATGGTTGTTTGCGTCCTTGTTCTTTTTGCTGTGATATGAACGGCCTTTCACGGGTTAAAGTGGATCCTTTTCCTGTCGCTCTCTATAAAGCAATCTATCATGATAAAATGGGATTTGTTTTTTCAGGGTGGAGGAGAGGGGATCCTATGCGAAATCTTTTGGATCCGTTTTTTAAAATCTCTTTATATGGCATTTTAAAAATTATGCTTGGGATTAATCCTAAATTTAAGTTTGGCAGATATCAGACATCCGGGTACGATTTAGATGAAAAACATGCACAAGAAACTTTTAAGGGGATTGGAAGCTTAACCTTTTGTGAAGAAGAATATAAAAGATTCCAGGCTTTGGTCTCTTTGTCTTTTCATTTAGCCCTTTCAAATCATGATGTTATTGGTGAAATATTTAACAACTGTACAATCTCAGATGATTTTATAAGATGGTATGCTTTGCGTAATTCAGCTGTGATTGACGAATTAGGGAGAAATTTAACAGGAATAAGTTTGAAGTTTTTAAGAGAAGATCTAACAGATGTCGCGGGATTGGATAAATTTTATGAAGAGAGTTGCTCTCACCTTAAGGCGGATAATGCCGTTTTAAAAGAGTACAATAGAGCAACAATAAAAGCTTTTTGTATGACATTGAAGCTTTTAGAAGTTAAAAGGGATGAAATTGAGAGGGTGCATGGGTTTTTGCTTGAAAATATAGGGAAGTCGAAAGAGACGCTTGTAAACTTTAGAGATAAGTCTGTTCATCTTTCTACTTCCTGGATTTTCGGAGCAGCGAAAAAAGATAGAGGTTCCGATTTTTATAATCGTCTTGCGTTGGCCGATAAATCTGATGGTTCGTGTCTTAAGATTGACAGAGGAACTATTCATCGCGGGGCTGACAGGCCATATCCTGTAGTTGAACAGCGAGATAGTGGCAGGGTAATGGTTAGAAGCATTCACGGCAACAGGAGAGAGTTATTGATTGATTCTACTCTCGATGAATTGTGGCCACTGTCAGAACATTAACCCCGATTATTATAATCGGGGTTAATAATTGGGGTTAACTATTTCTTTTCCTCATTATCCTTTTTCATTTCAAAATCGGCGTCGATTGTTTTATCGTCGTTATCTTTTTTTTCATCTTGAGAAGCGTTTCCCCCTTCCTGCCCCGGAGCGGAGGCAGTTTGCCCCTGTTGTGTTGTCGATTGTGCTTTATATATCTGTTCTGACATAGCGTAAACTTCTTTTTGAAGTCTTTCAAGTTGTTCTTTTATCTTGGAGAAATCTGTCCCTTTTAAAACTTCTTTCATTTCATTTAGCTCTTTTTCTACCTTCTCTTTTGTTGCGGTGTCAACCTTATCTGTCGATTCTTTTAGTGTCTTTTCAACAGTATAAACCATTGCGTCTGCCTGATTGCGGATATCTATTTCTTCTTTTTTCTTTTTGTCTTCTGATTCATGGGCCTCTGCTTCTTTTTTCATTTTTTCAATATCTTCTTTTGAAAGGCCGGATGACGCTGTAATTGTGATCTTTTGTTCTTTTCCTGTCCCCTTATCTTTTGCTGACACATGAAGGATTCCGTTTGCGTCAATATCAAAAGTGACCTCAATTTGTGGTATCCCTCTTGGCGCAGGAGGAATACCTTCCAAATGAAAACGTCCGAGAGATCTGTTGTCATCAGCCATTGGTCGTTCACCCTGAAGAATATGGACCTCTACGGATGTTTGTCCGTCCGCTGCCGTTGAAAATACTTGCGATTTTGATGTTGGAATTGTTGTGTTTTTTTCAATAAGAGGGGTCATGACTCTTCCCCAGGTTTCAATCCCCAGAGTAAGAGGGGTCACATCTAAAAGGACCATCTCTTTTACTTCTCCCGCAAGAACTCCTCCCTGAATTGCCGCCCCGATAGCTACTACTTCGTCAGGATTTACTCCTTTATGAGGTTCTTTTCCGAAAAAGTTTTTTACAGTCTCTTGAACTTTTGGCATCCTTGTCTGTCCGCCCACTAAAATAACTTCATCTATCTCTTTTGTTGTAAGTCCAGAATCTTGAATGGCTTGCTTGCAGGGGGTGAGGGTCCTTTCAATAAGATCCCCCACAATTTGTTCAAGCTTAGATCTTGTCAGTTTTACAACCAGATGTCTTGGCCCTGATGAATCTGCTGTAATGAACGGAAGGTTTATTTCAGTTTCTATTGTAGTTGAAAGCTCTATTTTTGCTTTTTCTGCCGCTTCTTTAAGTCTCTGAAGCGCCATTTTATCTTTTGATAAATCTATACCATTGTCTTTTTTAAAATCATCAAGAAGCCACTCTATTATTGTGTGGTCAAAATTATCTCCGCCAAGATGAGTATCGCCGTTTGTCGCTTTAACTTCAAAAACCCCTTCACCTATCTCAAGAATTGATATGTCAAATGTTCCTCCGCCTAAGTCATATATAGCAATCTTTTCATTTTTTTTCTTGTCCATTCCGTAAGCCAGCGATGCAGCGGTCGGTTCGTTAATAATACGAATAACTTCAAGCCCGGCAATTGTTCCCGCGTCTTTTGTTGCTTGCCGTTGAGAATCGTTGAAATAAGCCGGTACCGTAATTACCGCTTTTTTAACAGGTTCTCCGAGATAATCTTCCGCGGATTTTTTAAGCTTTTGTAAAATAATCGCGGATATTTCTGGAGGAGTATATTGTTTTCCTGAAATTTCAACAGCGGCTGCATCATTTTTTCCTTTTACAACTTTGTATGGGATGTGTTTTGTCTCTTCTGTTATTTCATTAAAAATTCTTCCCATGAATCTTTTGATGGAGAAGATTGTATTTTCTGGATGGGTTATCGCCTGTCTTTTTGCGACTTGCCCTACAATCCTCTCTCCTTCTTTTGGAAATGAAACAACTGATGGGGTGGTGCGTCCCCCCTCTGGATTTGGGATTACAACAGATTCTCCTCCTGACATTACAGCCACACATGAATTTGTGGTCCCTAAATCTATTCCTATGATTTTTTCTTTTGACATTTTAAAAACCTCCTATTTTTTCTCTGATACAATTACCATTGCCGGCCTTACAAGTTTTCCGTTTAATGTATACCCCTTTCTTAGTTCACAGATTACAGTATTTTCAGGTTTGTCAGATTCTTGTTTGCTCATGGCTTCATGGAAATGAGGGTCATATGGTTTATCTATTGCCTCAACCTCAAAAACTCCCAGTTTTTTAAATGTATCAATCATCTGTTTCTTTACAAGTTCTATCCCTAAAATGATATTTTCGTCATTTGACTTTTTTGCCGCAGCAATCGCATGTTCAAAACAATCAAGAACCGGCAGCAACTCGAAAACTAATGTTTCATTTCCAAACTTTATAAGCTCTTCCTTTTCTTTTGCTATTCTTTTTTTGTAATTGTCAAAATCTGCAAGTGTTCTTAAAAGTTTGTTTTTTAATTCTTTGTTTTCGTCTTCTTTTTTGTTTATTTCATCTTTTAAGGCTTCAAGATCGCCCTGAAAGGTTTCTAATTCATCCTTTATCTCTATCCCTTCACCTTGATTAGGAACTTGGGGTTCATTTTTCGTATCCTGGTTTTCTGTCTCCATATTTTGTTTCTTACTCCTTAGGATTTTTGGTTTTATAAAGTTTTTTTATGTGCCGGGAATTTCTTCATTAATCAAAGCTTCTAAATCGTTTGAGACTTGTTTCAAAATAGCAGTAACCCTGTTGTAGTCCATCCTTGTGGGGCCTATTATTCCAATAGCTCCAGGATCAAACCCCCTTAAATGATGGTGCGCTACAACAATGGAGAGGTCTTTCATATGCTTAAATTTGTTTTCATGCCCTATATGCAAGCTAAAAGGATTGAATTTTGAGTATTCTTCCAGTATTTTACAGATTAGTTGTTCATGTTCCAGAGTTTCTATGACGTTTTTTATGTTTTCTGCCTTTTGAAATTCAGGATGGGTTAAAATTTTTGAAAAACCGGAAGAGAGTGTCCTCTTGTTTTTTCCAAAAGAGACGAAAACCGTCGCATAGTTTAGCAGAGAAGAGATCATCTTGAGGGATCCTCTCATTATCTCTTCCATCCCCCTCCCTATTTTTTTGATTCCACTTCTAATTAGCGTAAGCTCTTTCCCAGATATTTTTTTTGTTTCCATTAGTTTGTCTACATAATACCTGTAGCCGTTGTCTGTCGGAATTCTCCCTGCGCTTGTGTGTGGGTGTGTTATGTAGCCAAATTGCTCAAGTTCCTGCATCTCATTTCGCACAGTAGCAGGAGAGACCGATCTTAGATAGTGTTTTGTAATCGTAAAAGAGCCTACAGGCTCTGCTGTATTTATGTAGTCTTCCACTACTGCGCTTAGAATATCTTCTTTTCTTGTTGAAATATCTTCTTTTGTCATAATTTAGCACTCTTCTTTATTGAGTGATAATTGTAACATTTTTTTATTTTGTTTTCAAGATTTCGTTTGCTTAAAAAGATTTAACCCCGATTAGAATAATCGGGGTTAAATAAATTCTTCAAAAACTAAATTTCCAAAAAAGAGACCTTTTTTTGTAAGCTTTATTCTTTTATTTTTTTCTTCAAGGAAGTCTTCTCTCTTTAATTTTTCAACTTCATTTTCAAATCCGTTAAATTTTTCTTTTGGGATCCCTTCGATCAATCTTAGCCCCATAAAGATTGTCTCTTTTGCGGCATAGGTAATATCTTCTTCATGTTTTATTTTTACAACTGGTTTTGAATCTAGATATTCTTCTATTGTTTCTGGGTTGCCCCATCTTTTTCCGTTTATATGAGAGTGGGCTCCCGCTCCAATGCCTATATAGTTTCTATTTTCCCAATAAGTTATATTGTGGCGGCACTCAAGACCTTTTTTTGCAAAATTTGATATTTCATAATGATGATATCCATTCTCTTTGATAAAATCGATCGCAAATTCATACATTTGCGCGTCGAGATCCTCATTCAAAAGACGACGATTCAAATCGTTCCCTTTTGATGTTAATTTTTCATAAAGGGGTGTTCCCTCCTCAACTTGCAAATTGTAGGTTGAGAGATGCTCTGGTTTCAAATTTAACGCATTTTTTAAATCGTTCTGCCACTCCTTTAAGGTTTGTTCGGGGATTGCAAAGATAAGGTCGAGGTTTATATTATCAAAGCCGGCATCTCTTGCAGCATCAAATGCCTGATATATTTTTTTTATGTCATGTATACGCCCCAGTGTTTTTAAATGTTTATTATTGAACGATTGTACTCCGATTGAAATGCGGTTAATTCCAAAGTCTCTCAAGGCTTTAAGATATTCTTTGTCAATTGTTCCCGGGTTTGCTTCAATAGTGATTTCTAAATTTGACATTGCCTGCCCATCCTGCAGACGGGGAAACTTAGGTATTAGCTTTTGAATATTAGAGATTAGAAATTCGAAATTAGATATTGGCAGAAGGGTAGGAGTTCCTCCTCCGAAATAGATAGTAGATAGCGGAAAGCGGTTTGCAGAGAGGAGAAAATGCAATTCTTCTGTTAGTTTACTAATATATTGATCCATCAAATCTTCTTTGCCGGCGTATGATGCAAAGTCGCAGTAGCTGCATTTTTGTTTGCAAAAGGGGATGTGAATATAAAGCGAAGAGAGAGAATTGTTATTATGGAGTTCTTCTTGTTTTTTATTTTTTCCCATCGTATTATTTGTCTTTTTTTACTTTCCGCTCCCTATTTTTAAGACTGCCATAAATGCTTCCTGAGGAATATCAACCGTTCCTACGCGCTTCATCCTTTTTTTCCCTTCTTTTTGTTTTTCAAGAAGTTTTCTTTTTCTGGTTACATCTCCTCCATAGCATTTTTGAAGGACATCTTTTCTTAATGCTGGTTTTGTTTCACGAGCAATCACTTTGCTTCCGATTGAGGCTTGAATGGGGACTTGAAATTGGTGGCGGGGGATTACCTCTTTTAGTTTTTCTACAAGAGCTTTCCCTTTGTAATACGCTTTTTCTCTATGTACTATGGTAGACAGGGCATCGACAGGTTCTTCATTCAGCAGGACATCCATTTTAACAAGATCTGCTTTTTTGTAACCGATCGGCTCATAGTCCATAGACGCGTATCCTCGGGAGGCCGATTTCATAATATCATGGTAATCTGAGACCAATTCTGACAACGGGATCTCATAATGGATCATTGCTCTTGAAGGATCGAGATATTCGATCCCTTTATATTCTCCTCGCTTATCCATGGTGATCTCCATAAGTTTTCCTATGTATTCACTTGGCGTAAAAATTGTCAGTTTGCAGTAAGGCTCTTCAATGCTTTCTATTTCTGAAGGGGAGGGGAATTGTGCCGGATTATCTATAAATATTGGCTCTTTGTTTTTTAAACTTATCTTATATATCACATTTGGAGCTGTCGCTATTAACTCTATATTGTGTTCGCGTTCAAGTCTCTCTTGAACAATTTCTAAATGTAGAAGTCCCAAAAATCCACACCGGAAACCGAACCCCAAAGCGACGGAAGTCTCTTTTTCAAAAAAGAGGGCGGCATCATTTAATTGTAATTTTTCAAGAGCTTCTGCTAAATGTTCAAAATCGCCTTGGTTTATAGGATAAAAACCGCAAAAAACCATAGATTTTATCGGTTTGTATCCGGGGAGAGGTTCTTTTGCCATGTTTTTTTCATAGGTTATTGTATCTCCCACCCTACATTCTTTGACATTTTTTACGCCGGAAATTATGTAGCCGACTTCTCCCGGGGTAAGCTCTTCTTTTTTTACAAAACCCAACCGCAGAGTTCCAATCTCTATCACCTCATAATTTGCTCCCGTCCCCATCATTTTAATTTTTGTGCCAGTTTTGAGAATTCCGTTTACTATTCTTATATAGGCGATTACACCCTTGTAGCTATCATAATGGGAGTCAAAGATTAGCGCTTGCAAAGGGGCTTTCTCGTCTCCTTGGGGAGGGGGTATTTTTTTTATGATGGATTCTAAAATATCTTCCATTCCAATCCCTTCTTTTGCGCTTGCAAGAACAATCTCTTCTTTTTTAAAGCCGAATACATTTTGCAATTCCTCAGTTACTTTTTCTATTTCTGCGTTTGGAAGATCTATTTTATTAATGACAGGGATTATTGTTAAGTTGCTGTTTAGGGCAAGATATGAATTTGCCAAAGTTTGGGCTTCTATTCCTTGGGTGGCGTCAACTATTAGTATTGCTCCTTCGCAGGCGGCCAGTGAACGGGATACCTCATAAGAAAAATCTACATGTCCAGGGGTATCTATCAGATTGATGGTATAACCTTTGTATTCCATTTTAATTGCTTGAGCTTTGATGGTAATTCCACGTTCTCGCTCCAGGTCCATTGTATCAAGAACCTGTTCCTTCATATTTCTTTTGTCTATGGTTCCTGTAAACTCAAGAAGCCTGTCGGCGATAGTTGATTTACCATGATCTATGTGAGCTATAATTGAAAAATTGCGAATCTTTTTTATATCCATATTTTAATTTTATCATATATATAAAGAAAAGGTCGCAATCCCACGCCCTGCTAAAACATTTGGAGCTCTTGAATAAAATATCTTGAACCCCGATTTCCTAATCGGGGTGAAATTTCATCTTTATCCTTTTGATAAATATCATAGAAGAATCATGCTTAGAAAAAAAGTTATATCTTTTAATGTGCAAGAAGTTGAAAAGAGGGTCTTAGCAAAAGATTTGCTAAGCGAGCTTGATAAGTGTGATTCTTTAAGTGAGACAATAATTCAGCAAATCAAAGAATTTGGCCTGCCATTTACAACAACACGCATTAAAGAAGCCTTTGCCAACGGACACTTAAAAGATTTTTTACAACAAAGGATAAAAAGTCTAAAGCAACAAACAGCAAGCAGCTTAGCGCAAGAAGAAGTAGTAGATAGTGACCTGTTATCATTAAAATCCCAAAAGATGGAACAAGTATTGGAGCAGATAATAGCCTCCCAGGAATTAAGGGATAAATTATTACTTTTTCCGAAATTTACCAGAGACTTATTAATTAAACTACGGGAAGAATATTGTAGTCGATATCACTATTCCAATTACGGACTGAAAGAGCTTTTAGATAAAGGGTTAGGAATTCTTTTTACAAGAAACCTTAATATAATACATGATGCAAGTGGATTCTCCTCTTCATGGAAGTATTATTTTTTAGGTGTTCCGTTTATCCCTGAGCAAACAAGAGGTATGTTTTTTGGTCAGTATTTCCTTATGGATGAGGAGGAACTGTGACCTGTTGTATAATGCCAATTCTTGCAATTTGCCATCTTAGAGAAACCAGGGATCAATCTTGTTTTTCTGGACCGTACAAAAATTGACTAATCAATCTATTTCATTTAGAATATATAAACTATCATGCGTTATGGACACTTTGACGATGCAAATTGCGAATACGTTGTTGAAAAACCTAATACTCCTCTGCCTTGGATAAATTATCTCGGGACTCAAAAATATTGCGCGCTAATATCTAATACTGCTGGTGGATACTCTTTTTATGAAGATCCCAGAGAGCGCAGAATTTTACGTTATCGTTATGACAATGTCCCTTTTGATCAGGGGGGTCGTTACCTTTATATTAGAAATAATAAAAATAAAGATATTTATTCTCCTACATGGCAGCCGGTTCAGAAAAAATTAGAGAAATATGAATGTAGACATGGACTGGGCTATACTTCAATTGCTTCTTTGTATAAAGGGATTAAAACGAAAATAACTTATTTTGTCCCAATGGATGAAAATTTAGAAATTTGGAAGGTGGAGATAGAAAACAAAACCAAAAAGAATCAAGATCTGACACTCTTTTCTTTTGTTGAGTTTTGTCTTTGGGATGCTGTTGGCGATTCGACTAATTTCCAGCGTACTTGGTCAATAGGCAAGGCGTATTGTGACGGATCTACGATAATTCATGATACCTTGCATAAAAGCTGGGTGGATATTCTTGCCTTTTTTGGCGCATCTGAAAAAATAGATAGTTTTGATTGTCAGCGGAAAAATTTTTTGGGGAATAATGGATATAATTCTCTTCAAAAACCTAAAGCTGTAGTTGACGGTCGGTGTTCTAATTCTGAAGCAATCGGCTGGGCTCCTGTAGGGTCCCATTGTATAAAATTGAAGTTAGCAAGCAACCAGAAGAAGACAATGATTTTTGTTTTAGGCGTTGCTCCTGACGAGAAAAAAGCGAAAGAACTTGTGAAGAAATTCACAAAAGTGCAAACGGTTGACCTGGAACTTACAGCAATAAAGGAATATTGGAAGAAAAATCTTTCTAAAATCCAGGTAAAAACCCCTGATGAAAATGTAAATTCCATGCTCAACATTTGGAATCAGTATCAATGTATGCAAACCTTTAACTGGTCTAGATATGCAAGTTATTATGAATCGGGAATCGGCCGTGGAATGGGATTTAGAGATTCCAACCAAGATACACTAGGGTTTGTTCATATAATCCCAGATAAGGTGAAAAAACGGATTCTTGATTTGGCTTCAATTCAATTTGAAGAAGGTGATACTTATCATCAATACTCTCCGATAACAGGAAAAGGGGCCCTTTATGGTTATTCCGATGATCATCTTTGGTTGATTGTTTCTGTTTCTAATTATATTAAAGCCACGGGTGATTGGAAAATATTGGACGAAGAAATCCCTTTTGCTGAAAAAGAGGAAATGATCCCTTTGCAGATGGGACATCATGATCATGTTGACATCCAGTTGAAGGATGAAAAACATAAGAAGGTTAAAAAAGCTACCTTATATGAACATTTAAAAAGAGCAATATTGTTTTCATGGAAAAATATAGGGCCGCATGGGTTTCCAAAGGCGGGATTTGCTGATTGGAATGATTGCTTAAATATGGTTGGCAAAAACGGGATGGCTGAGTCGGTTTTTGTGGCTGAATTGCTTGTTTTTGCCGCGCGTGAAATGATAAGCATTGCCAGTCATAAAGGATTGAAAAAAGATAAAGATTTTTTTGAAAATTCACTTTCTGAAATGGCCTCTTTAGTAAATGAATATGCCTGGGATGGGGAATGGTATTTGAGAGCTTTTGATGATGAAGGAAAACCTGTTGGAGCGAGTACGGATAAAGCAGCAAAAATCTTTCTTGAAACCCAACCGTGGGCTGTTATCTCTGGTGCTGCATCCAAGGATAGGGCGAAAATTTGTATGGATTCTGTTGCCAATCATCTGGAGACGGAAAAAGGGATAAAGTTACTACATCCTTCTTTTAAAGAATATAAACCTAAGCTTGGGGAAATTTCAACTTATCCTCCGGGGCTTAAAGAAAATGGATCTGTTTTTTGCCACACAAATCCATGGGTTGTAATAGCTGAATGTTTGTTAGGGCATGGAGACAAAGCTTTTAAATATTATAGTGCAACTCTTCCTTCAGCTCAAAATAATGTTGCTGATGTTAGAAAGACTGAGCCTTATGTTTACTGTCAAATGATAGCAGGTCCTGACCATCCTGATTTTGGGGAGGGGAAGAATTCCTGGCTTACTGGTGCTGCTTCATGGAGTTTTGTTGCCGCGATCCAATGGATAATAGGCGTCCGGCCGGATTATAATGGTCTAATTGTGGATCCGTGCCTCCCAAAAAAATGGAAAGAAGTTGAATTGAACATAACTGTTAGAGGCGTTAAATATAATATTAAAATCAGGAATAGTTTTAAGGTTAGTAAAGGCGTTAAGTTTTTGAAAGTTGATGGCCAAAGAGCTGACGGATGTTTGATTCCTTATTTTAAAGATGGGAAGGAACACAAAGTTGAAGCAATTTTGGCTTAATAAAAAGAAATCAATTATTCAATCTTCAAATCCCATGCTATTTTGGCATTTGACTTTTGTTAAGAAGTATCTTTTTTTAAGATTTTTAATTTTATTTTTTGTTTTTCTTTTTTTCTTTTTTTCAATGCCATCTTTAGCCCAGGATCTTTTGAAAAACAGTGGGTTTGAAGAAGGGTTGGTTAATAATATACCAAAATATTGGGGAGAAGAATATTATAACAGCTCTCTGCTCCCTGATCGTGGCGGAAATGTTTTAAAAATCATAAATGATTCTCCAAAAATGTCCTTGGGCGCGCAAACTATTGCAATAGACTGGAGAAAAATATCCAAAGTTACTCTTTCCGCGTGGATAAAATCTGAGAATGTTGTTCAGGGAAATGAAGATTGGAACCAAGCCAATATTCAGCTACTTTTTTTCGATGAAAAAGATGTGCAAGTTGGCGGATGGCCAAGCGTTGGAGCTTGGACAGGGAGTTTTGGCTGGAAATATGTTGCCAGGAATATTATTGTTCCAAAAGGTACGGTTAAAGCAAAAGTTGTCTTTGGCCTTTATGATTGTGCTGGGACTGTATATTTTGATGATATAAAACTTGTCCCTCTTCCCGATCAAAAAAATACAGACCCATATAATTTTTTGGAAAATGGAGGGCTTGAAGTTTGGGAAAAATGGGCATATGGAGGGTCGGAAGATTGGGCAATTATTAATAATAATGTTAAAGTTGGCAATGGTGCTTTGAGGATAAGAAATTCCACCCCTGTTTGGTCTTTTGTTTCTCAATCGGTCTCCGTGGACGGAAGAAAAGCAAAGAAAATAAAACTTTCCGGATATATTAAGGCTAAAGATGTTATTCCAGGGGTAAAACCGTGGCAACTTGCCAGGATTAACATTGAATTTAAGGATGGGAAGGGGAAGCGGTTGGATGGGTGGCCTATCTTGGAAGCTTTTTCAGGGACATTTGACTGGAAATTTATTGAAAATGAGTTTAATGTTCCAAAAGAGACCCGAAGGATTGACGTCTTTGCGGGTCTTTTGGAGTGTGCCGGGGAAGCATGGTTTGACGAAATAAAACTTATTGCGTTTGATAATGAAGGAAAAAAACTTCAACCTGGCGGTATTTATGTAACTGATACAAAAGATTGGAATGAGTTTATTCCACTTAATGAGTCATACAAAAAGACTGTTTCGGATGTAAGTTTTCTGCTTGACTCGCCAGCCGGAAAACATGGGTTTTTAAAGGTTAAAAATGGTCATTTTTATTTTGAGGATGGAACTAGAGTCCGATTTTGGGGGACCAATATATATGCCCCTTCAACTTTTCCTGAAAAACATGATGCTGAAATTATGGCAGAACGCCTTGCCAGATCAGGATGCAATCTTGTTCGTATCCATCATATTGATGCTTTTTGGTCCAATCCGAATATTTTTGATCAGAATTATGATGATACTCAACATTTATCCAAGGAATCTTTTGATAAATTAGACTATCTTATTTATCAGCTAAAGCGACGGGGAATCTATGTATTTATGGATCTCTTAGTGGATCGTGAGTTTAAAAAAGGAGATAACGTTAAGGATTGGCAGAATGTCGAGAGGGGGGCTAAGGTTACCGGCTTTTTTGATAATCGTATAATAGAACTTCAAAAGAAATATGCAGAACAAATTTTGACTCATAAAAATCCTTACACTGGATTGCGTTATGTTGATGACCCTGCGCTTGTTTCTGTTAAGCTTATTAACGAAGCAATGCTTTTTTATTTCGGCACGCAATTTAATATTTCTAAGCACTATCTTACTGATTTGGATGGGATGTTTAATGAATGGTTGCTAAAGAGATATAAAAATAGAAATAATTTAGATAAGACTTGGACGGATAAATATGGGCGCAAAGATTTAAAGCAGGACGAAGATCCCTACAGAAAAAATGTACAACGGGCAGATATTCCTCTTAAATATCAAAGAAGCGGCGCTGAAAAATATGAACCAAGCCGGCTTGCCGATACTTTAAAATTTTATGAGGAGCTGCAGGTTAAATATTATAAAGAGATGTCAGAATATTTAAAAAAACTGGGAGTTAAGGTTCCTATTTCCGGGTCGAATCACTGGGTTAATCTTTATGTTGATGTAAAAACAAATTCTTCTTTAGATTATATAGACAGACATCGTTATTGGGATCATCCTCAATTTGGATATGGCACACAAGTTGTTTTTGAAAATTTAAGTATGCTTCAGAATCCTGTAGATGCTCTGCCAAATAACTTTGCTTTTTACAATGTAAGCGACATCCCTTTTGTTGTTTCCGAATGGAATTGTTGTTTTCCTAATGAATTCAGGGTGGAAGGCCCTCTTGTTATGGCTGCATACGCCAATCTTCAGGATTGGGACGGAGTAATTCAATTTTCTTTTAACCATGCCGGATGGCAGGCTCCCATGGAAGACAACTTTGATGTTTCCGCGTGGCCCAATGTTTATTCTCAGCTTCCCGCAGCAGCGCTGCTTTTTTATCGGGGAGATGTTGCAGAAGCAAGAAAGAGCTTAAACTATCCTGTGTCGGATTCTGAATTGTATGGGCTTTTGGATGAAGATAAGATGATAGCCGGAAACCCTTATTTGCCCTATATCCTAAAAACTACGATTAATTTTAAAGGAAAAATTAATTCTATTCCAAAAGACTATGTTTCAAAATATCATGATAAGCAAAACAGAATAATATCTTCAGATACAGGTGAGTTGAAATTGGATTATGGCAAAGGGATATTTACAATAAATAGTGACAGGACTGAAGTTGCTATGGGCTTTATGAAAAACAGAATAATACAATTAAATGATTTTATCGTAGAACCTGAAAATGAATTTTGCTCTATAGCGTTTTCTGTTTTGAATGACAAACTAAAATTTAAGAAGATAGACGGCGGTACGATCCTTGTTACTGTTGCGGCAAAGATAGAAAATAAAAACCAGGAATATAATGAAAGCAAAACTCAACTTGCAAACGTTGGCGATGCTCCTCTTTTGACGGAGGGGGTGGAGGCAAAGATTACATTTAAAGGGGTACTCCCCAGAAGGATATCAGCCCTTGATATTAATGGGGATATTATAAAAACGATCCCTTTGAAGGGCAGGAGTTTTTATATGGATGCTTCAGACAAAGCATTCTTTTATGAAATGATTTTTTAATCTAATGAAATGTTTTTGTGATGCAAAAGCCTGGCATATTTTTCGCGCTATTTAATAAGCCCCGATTATTCTCCTCTAAACATGAGTCCTCGGGGCGAATTGAAAACAATGTCTCTACATAGTATAATAAAGCCTTCATGGGAGCAATAATTTCCTTTGTTAATCAGAAGGGTGGGGTTGGTAAAACAACCACTACGGTTAATTTGGCTGCTTATTTAGCCTCTTTTAATAAAAAAGTTTTGGTGATAGATATAGATCCTCAAGGAAATGCAACGGTTGGCTGTGGGATTGAAAGACAAAGTCTTGAAATGTGCATATATAACATCCTTGTTGATCAAGTTCCTGTTATTGATGCTATTAAGAAGACAATTGTGAGTAATCTTGATATTATTCCCGCGACATCCCGTTTGGCTGGAGCTGAAGTTGAACTGGTATCGGTTTTTGAGAGGGAGTTTAGATTGAAAAAAGCGCTTTCTGCTGCAAAAGATATTTATGATTATCTAATGATTGATTGCCCCCCCTCCTTAAATCTTTTAACTGTTAATGCATTGACCGCTTCTGATGAAGTTATGATCCCTATACAGTGTGAATATTATGCCCTGGAAGGGATAAGTCAGCTTATTTCGACGTTAGATCTTGTTAGAGAGAGGCTAAATCCTATGCTTAAAGTTGGAGGTGTCCTTCTTACGATGCACGACCAGAGAACTGTTTTAGCCAATCAAGTTGTAGAAGAGGCCCGTAAACATTTTGGCGCAAAAGTTTTTCAAACAATCATACCTAGAAATGTGCGTTTGGCTGAAGCCCCAAGTTTTGGCCAGCCAATAATGTTTTATGATCCTACATCAAAAGGGGCGTTGGCCTATGAAAAATTAAGCAGGGAGGTAATTGGCGATGAATAAAAAGGGTTTAGGCAGAGGTTTATCAGCGTTAATTCCTGAAGGGTCTGTTTTTACCGGCGGAAGAACAATTGTGAATATTCCTATAGATAAAGTTATTCCGAACCCGCGTCAGCCAAGAACAGTTTTTAATGAAGATAGCTTGAAAGAACTTGCAGAGAGCATAAAAAGCACTGGAGTCGCCCAGCCTATTCTTGTTCGTTTAAGAAAAGGAAATTATGAACTGGTTGCAGGAGAACGGAGGCTTCGTGCCGCAAAAATAGCAGGACTTAATGTTATCCCTTCGATTATTAAAGATTTTAGCGATCAAGAGTCTGTTCAGTTGGCCTTAATAGAAAATTTACAGAGGGAAGATTTAAACCCCATGGATGAAGCTGAAGCATATTCCAAATTGCTTTCTGAGTTTAGCATGAGCCAAATTGACATAGCAAATAAAGTCAGTAAAAATCGTTCCACAATTGCAAACATGCTAAGATTAAATGAACTGCCTGAAGAGATGCGTGATTCTCTTCGTAAGGGAGAGATTTCTTCCGGCCATGCAAGAGCTCTTTTATCTCTTTCTGACAGTAAAAAGAGATTATTGATTTTTGGGGATATTATAAAAAATAAGCTTAGCGTGAGAGATGTAGAGCTTATTGTTTATGGCGGGCCAAAACCTTCAAAAAACAAGAAAATCTCAAAAAGAGCTGTGAAAATTGATGATGAACTTAAACCATGGCTTGAGAAACTTACTTTTTGTTTGGCAACCAAAGTTCACCTTAGAGGGAATAAAAATCGTGGCAGAATTGAAATAGATTTTTTTTCTCAGGAAGACCTTGAAAGGATTTTGGATATTATTTTGGGAGAAAAGGTTAAAAGAGTTGAACCTGTGTTTGTAACAGAAGGAGGGATTGAAATTGATAAGCAAATTAATTAAGTTGGTATTGGGTGTTGTTTTTGTGGCTTTTGGAGTTTGGGCTATTGTTGTGTGGTGGGGAGATGTTTTGTTGTTGGTGAGGGGTGGGGTAGGATTTATGTTGATACTTGTAGGATTAGTCTGCTTTGCTGTTTTAGATTAGAAACTTATTTTAGAGATAAGATTTTTCTAAGTAAGCTCATGAAATGATTTTTTGGCTTGGGAGCGATAAAAAGCTATTTATTTTTATTGTGTTTGTTGTATCTTTGATGGGTCTGTTGAATAATGGTCATTCCCGTGAAAACGGGAATCTATTTCTCATAAAACAACCCCGATTATTCATATGCTCGAGGGATGAACCCCGATTATCCTAATCGGGGTGAATAATCGAGGTTAATCAGGGGGGCAGTCTTTTTTTAGATTTTCTATAGTTTCTGTTACAGAAAGGTTCTCTTTTGCTGATTGTATTATGCTTCTATACATTTTCTTTGTTTTTGGGTCAGATTTTTCCATGACAGCATATAGCTTTGCTTCAAGCTCTGCTCTTGCTTGAGAGGTTAAAATCGAGTAAATTCCCAAGAAATCTATAAGTTGTTTTTGTAATTTGCTGTTTAAATCAGTCATGGTTAAATTATATCACATATGGTATAATACTTAAGACGTGGTAGATATCTTTCCTTTTTGTGGCGTATTATACAATAAAAAAAGAGTGAAAAAGCTTTCAAATGTTCTCTCTCCCCCTTATGATGTCATCAAAGATGAAGAGCAAGAGTTTCTTTACAATTTATCTGACTTTAATATGGTTAGGCTTATTTTGGGAAAGGATTTTCCTGGGGATAATGAATATAACAATAAATATGTTAGGGCTGCCTCTTCATTTAATGGTTGGATTCGTCATGGAATTTTATCTGTTGAGGAAAAGCCGTCGCTGTATGTTTATGAACAACAATTTAAATATGGGACAAAGACGTATTCTAGAACAGGGATTATTGCTCTTTTAAGATTTGATGATGTTTCCAAGCGAAAGGTTGTTCCTCATGAATTTACTTTGCCTACGCCAAAACGTGATCGTATAAGCCTTATACGTTCTGCGTCAGCAAATTTTGATAATGTTTTTTCCCTGTTTTCTGATGAAAAAGGAAAAATTTCTAAAATCATGAAAAAAATGAAAAAAGGGAAACCCGAACTAGATGTCAAAGACGTAAAAGGGATAATAAATAGACTTTGGAAAGTAAAAAAGAGATCGGAAATAAAAAAGATCCAAAAATACTTTAAAGATAAAACCGTTTTTATCGCAGATGGACATCATCGATATGAGGCTGCGCTTCAATTTAAAAATGAAATGAAAGTTCGTAATACCAGATTTACAGAAGAAGAAGCTTATAATCATGTAATGATGGATTTTGTTCCTATCCAGAGCTTGGGGCTGGTTGTTCTTCCTATCCATCGAGTTTTGAAAATACCTTTACAGTTTAGCGCTCAATATGTTTTAACTCAGCTTGAGGCTTATTTTGATATTTTTGAGTATCCATTTAAAAAGAAATCTGAAGATAAAATAAAAAAGAAAATGACAAAAGAGCTTCAGAAAAAATCAAATGAGCATGCTTTTTGTTTTTATTTTAAGGAGATACCTGACACGTATTATATTTTGGCCTTAAAAAAGGATGTGATTATTCATGACATCATAAAAGAAGATAAATCTGATAACTGGAAAAATTTAGATGTTACTATTTTACATAGTCTGGTTTTTAAAAACCTTTTAGGCATTGAGGATAATGAAAATTTCATATTTACAAAGCATCAGGAAGAAGCTTTAAACTATGTTAAAGATCAGAATGCCTCTTTAGCTGTTTTATTAAATCCTGTAAAAGTTGAGGACATAATAAAAATAGCTGAAAAGTTTGAAAAGATGCCTCAAAAATCAACATATTTTTATCCTAAGCTGACAAGCGGAGTAATTATGAACAGAATTATTCTGGGTGAGAAGATTGAATAGTGAAATTTCTTAGGACAATTTTTTTATTTTTTACGGTTTTTTTGACTTTTTTTGTTGGTACAGGAATCACTCTTTTTTCTTCATTTTTTACGTCATCGCCCAAAAAGAGAAAAACATTTCAACGATCAGCCGCTATATGGTCGCGTTTACTTATATGGTTAAGCGGAGTTCCTGTTCATGTTACGGGAAGAGAAAATATCCCACGGGGAGAGCCATTGATTTTTGTTTCCAATCATCAAGGCGCTATTGATATATTAATTCTTTTGGCTGTTTTGCCTGTGGGGTTTAGGTTTATTATTAAAGAGGAACTTTTTAAAATTCCGTTTTTTGGATGGTATTTGAGACGTTGCGGTTATATTCCAGTTGACAGGGGGACAAGAAAAGGGGCTCTCAACATGTTTTTAATGTCCAGGGAGGCGCTTGCCAGCAAAGATAGTATCTTGATTTTTCCTGAAGGGACAAGAAGCCCTGACGGCACTCTCAAGGAATTTAAGAGGGGAAGTATGTTGTTAGCGATAAAAAACAAGGTTCGGGTTCTTCCTATTGCGATATCAGGAAGTTTTGAAATTATGCCAAAGCATAGTATGGTTATACACTCGGTTCCTGTAACTTTAAAGATTGGAAAGCCCATCTCTTTGGAAGAGTACGGGAAAGATCCTGACAGAGCGAACGAAGAGGTTTATAGAATTATTGAGAGCATGCTTTAACCCCGAGCATCATAATCGGGGTTCACTGTTTTCTCCTGACTTCCGCACAAGCCTCAAAAAATGTTAATTCCTCTCGTAAAAAGTTGCGATTTGGGTGTTGCAAACTAAACTTAATGACAAGATTTCGTATGAAATCATTCACCCCGATTTCCTAATCGGGGTTCATACCAGAATCAATAACTAACAAATTATCAAATATTACTCGATGTATGAATAATCGGAGTTAAATATATTTCAACCTCACCAAGCGATCATTAAAAATCTTATATACTCCTTCCTGTATTGACGTTCGTAACCTTCTGCAATATTAGATGATATGCCAACAACAGCCCTTCTTATTTGAGAAGTTATGCCAAATTTTTCTTCGGAAGGGAAAAGCTTTGTAGCCTTGTACACCTCTACCGCTAAATCATATGACTTTTTCCAAACTTTCAAGTCTTTAAAAGTTCTAATATCCATGTTTGTTTTTTCCCTTACTCGATCCCTTGAAACCTAGAAACCTTGACACCTTTTTTGTAGCAATTTTCATTCCATGACTCTAACATCTCTATTGCCCCCTAAAATAAAGGAGAATTTCAAGTAGAGCTTTTAAACCGTAGACGAGAATTCGTCACCCATGACCTTAGGACATTTATTGGACAATTGGGGTTAATTGTTTTAGAAGAGATTATAACGACTTGTTTTTTCTATAGATTTTAATATGCTTGCATATCTCATGACGCTATATTGACCTGGAGAATTTTGTATTGTATCTCTCAAAGCAGGAACTGCCGCTTTTCCTAGTTTTTGCAATCTTTTTATTGTTCTTTGGCTATCTACTGCCAATCCCTCTATCAACTGAAAAGCAGTTAATCTTCTCTCTTCTTCTGACCCTTTCTTTGTGTTTCTTGCTTTTTTTAGCGCTTTTGCAACTATTGATTTTTTTTCTCCGCAACCATTGAGCAGATGATCTTCCAAAATTTGGATAGCTTCTTCTCTGTTTATTTCTAACAACAAATTAACGGCTGCTTCGACTCTAAAGGCATAAGAATCATTTAGTGCGCTTTTTAGCGCATAAATAGCATCGTTCCCAAGATTTTTAACTTCTTGTGTTGAAGGTTTCTTTTCTTCCCATCTATCAATTAATATGTACGCGTATAGCCGCTTATATTCGGCAGTTCCAGGCTTTAGTTTTCTGACGTTTATCATTACCCCTGCTATTGCCGCCCTTGTATTTGATAAAGAAAAAAGGTTCAATCTTTCATCCAGCAAGGAAAGCTTTTCTGGTGGGATTGTCTTTTTTAGTAAAGGAACAACTCCTTCACAATTTATAAAATAGGGATTGTGTTTGATCTCTTCTTTTAGAGCAGGCAAAATATTTCTTCCTAATTTTTGAGCTTCTTTATATTCCCTTTTTTGAATTAAATGATAAGCTATTAGCTTTTGGTATTCATCTGTTTCACTTTCAAGCTTTTTTATTTTAATTATTGTTAATGCAGCTAATGCTCTAATATAGGAATTATTATCTTTTAGTCCTTTTTCCATTGCAGAGAGAGCTTGTTCTCCAAGCTTCACGCAATTATCAAAAGAGGTTTTTCCTATGATTAAGGTATAAGCATATAGCTCCTTATACTCACTAGAGCCTTTTTTTAGATTTTTAAGTTTGATTAGTGTTTTTGCCGCTGCGCTTCTTACTGACGCTTCGGCATTATTTAATTGCTTTTCAATCGCAGCAACTGCTGTTTCATTCTCTATAAATCCAATTGCCTCGATAATTGATTTTACTATTCTCATTGAATCCTCATCCCAATTAAATTGAGAATAGTATTCAAGCCCTTGCAAGAGTGTTGGAAGAGAAGAAGAATTTCCTAAATGGCCGATAGCTTTTGCTGCATTTTTTTTGACCTCTACAGTTTCTTCCCCATCTCTCAATATTTGTTCAAAAGCTTTAATTGCTTTTTCTCTCCAGTTTAAATAATACTCTTCTATTTTTTCAGGATCAATTTTTTTAATTGCTTTTTGTAAGTCACTAAAATTCTTTATTTTTCCTTCCAGATCTAAAAGTGAAATATATAGAACTATTTTTCTGTACAATTGTTTTCTTGCGATTGCTACTTTGGCTTTTGATGATGGCTTTGGGGCTAAGTGTAATAAGCCTTTTTGAGAGAACAGTTTTATTCTTATTAATCTGTCAAAATATTCCGCGGCAACATGTTCCTCCGTCAAATCTTTCAAAGGAGCGCGTTTTGTTGGGTGTTCTTCCGGAAAAGTTGGGAATCTTTCTTCTTGGTTATTGAAGGAAGAATCTTTATGGCGACTTGTGAAGTAATACCCGCCCGTTTTAAAGACTTTTGCTTGAGGTGAACGATCTTCAAGATTACCATTGAGAATAGCATGGAAATTACTTCTATCGGCTAACTCTGTTACTACCCTGTGGATACTCCATCCCATGCGCGGGGTTCTAATGTTGAGAAATCGAAACATCCAATGCCCTATTTCTGCTTTTATTGTTGAATCTATAGATTTGGGTTCATAGATTATCTTTCTTCTATTAAACATATTGATTGTTGCTGTTATTTTGTTTTTTTCAGGATTATATTCTCCATAATCATTTCCGTATCCGTCTTCAAAAATGCTTAGTTCTTCATTTAAACCTTTTATTCCCACTTGGTCTTCCATTAATCTCATTTCCAGCCAGAGAGCTTTTTTGTATTCTTCTTCTAACTGAGAATCTTCAATTTCCTTAGGGTTGAATTCTAATTCTTTTTTAAATTGAGGATATTCTTCGTATTTTTCTAAGCCTGCGCTTCCTGCTCTTGCCCAGAATTCAAACATTACTAAAGCTTTTCCCTGTGTTAAATCAGATTCTTGAACAAAAGATCTGACTTTTAACATGAAACAGTTTCTCATATATTCAAAATTGTTTTTGTTTACTCCTTGGTTTTGTATATTATTAAAGTCCCAGTTGAAAAGCATCCAGGCTGTTTCCGGTTTTATGGCACCGACAGCTAACATCTGTTTTAGTATATAAACAGTAAAGGAAATATAATGTTGTCCTAAACTGGTTAGATTGTTTAATTCTTCTTGGGAGGGGAGCTTGTCTATCTTTTTGTCTATATTTTGAGGAAAACCATAATAACATAATGAATGTGTGATTGTTTTTCTGGCATCTCCTGTTATTTCAGGCAGATGTTGCCTTGAAGGTGTTTTGTCCCCGGGGAATTTCCATCTTACGGGAAAAGAGCCGTATTTACTTCCTTTAAATGTTGATGTTTGTATTTGAGTATTTAGCATGATTTGTATATATATCGTTAATTCTGAGGTTGAATTTCGGAAGGGAACTTTTTTATATGGGCATGGTGTGTCCATAAGGAATTTCAAGCCCCGATAATGATAATTTCTGGTTTAAACGTGAATAGTCGGGGTTAATGTGGGGTGCTTATTTCTCAACAGTTCCGATATTATTAAATGCCTCAGAAATCGATCCGGCTACCGCGATTTCTATTTTGGAAGTTTTTATCTGTTTCAGATTCCCTTTTGGAATTAGAATCTTCTTAAAGCCGAGCTTTTCGGCTTCTGTTATCCTTTTTTCGATCTGATTAACAGCTCTTACTTCTCCCGTTAATCCTATTTCTCCGACAGCGATTAAATCTTCCGGAAGCGGTTTGTTTTTATAGGAAGACGCGACTGCCAGCGCCATGGGGAGGTCGATGGCAGGTTCCGCAACCTTTATCCCTCCAGCAATGCTTACAAAAATATCAAGAGACGATAGTTTTAAATTGGCTTTTTTCTCCAGAACAGCCAGAATCATCATCAATCTGTTGTAATCAATGCCGACCGATGTTCTTCGTGGCATTACCATCTTTGTATATGCTGTTAAGGCTTGTACTTCAATTAAAAGAGGTCTTGATCCTTCTATAATGGCTGTAATTGTTGATCCGCTTTCTCCTTTGGGCCTTTCTGCCAGGAAGATTTCAGATGGATTGTCAACTGTTACAAGCCCTGTTTCTGTCATTTCAAAGATACCGACTTCTGATATAGATCCGAATCTGTTTTTTATCCCTCGAAGAATTCTAAACTGTTTGTGTTGTTCTCCCTCAAAATAGATGACAGCATCAACTATGTGCTCCAAAATTCTAGGCCCTGCGATGTTCCCTTCTTTTGTGACATGCCCGATTATAAATATTGGGATATGAGTCTCTTTTGCTATTTTTACCAGGTAAGCTGCACACTCTCTCACCTGTGAAACAGATCCCGGGGCAGAATCTATATCTTCACGAAACATTGTTTGTATAGAATCTATTATTACGATTTCAGGCTTTTCTTGTTCTATCCCTTTTTCTATTAAAAATAAATTTGTTTCGGCATAAACCTTAATTTTTTCAGATAGCGCTCCAAGTCGTTGAGCCCTGATTTTAATTTGTTTTGCTGATTCCTCTCCTGAAGCATAAAGGATTTTTTTGTCTGATTTATTTGCAATTTGCAGCATTAAGGTTGATTTCCCGATTCCCGGATCACCGCCCACTAAAATTACAGCCCCCGGGACAATCCCACCCCCTAAAACCCTGTCAAATTCTTCCACTCCGGATGATTTTCTCTCTTCTTGGTTATAATCTATATCTTTTATTGATAGTGGAGTTGTATTTAACTCGGCATGTTTGGGTTTGTAGACTGTTTGTTTAGCTTTCACGGTTTTTTCTTCGACCAGACTGTTCCAGGCGCCACAAGATTGACATTGCCCTGACCATCTCGGGAAATCATTCCCGCAATTTTGGCAAAAAAAACGTGATTCGGTTTTCATTTATTCTTTAAAGAGGTTTCTTTGACCAACAGCGATTTTTGCAGATTTTTTGAATTTGTTTTTAAAGTGCTGAAAATTATTTTGTTGTCTTTTGTATCAGCTTTTATTTCCGAACCAAATATAATTTTCCCCCGAAGAACCTCTTCCGAAAGGGGATCTTCAATATAGTCTTCGATAGTACGTCTCAAAGGCCTGGCTCCAAATTTGGGGTCGTAGCCTTTTTCCACAAGAAAATCTTTAGCTTTTTTTGTGATTTTAATAGACATCTCTTTTTCTTTTATTCTTTCGTTGATGTCTTCTATCATTAAGTCTACTATTTCAGCTAAATCCTCCTTTGACAATGGAGCGAAAACAACTGTTTCATCTATTCTGTTTAAAAACTCCGGCTTAAACTCTTTTGAAAGTTTTTCCAGAACTTCTTTTTTTGTTTTTTCGTAGTTGGCATGCGCATCTTCTCTGTTTATAAAGCCAATTGAAGATTCCTTCTGAAAAAGATCTCCGCCGATATTGCTTGTCATTATTAATACTGTGTTTTTAAAATCGACTTTCCTCCCTTGCGCGTCAGTTGCAGTTCCGTCATCTAAAATTTGAAGAAGGATATTCATTACGTCTTTATGTGCTTTTTCAATTTCATCAAATAAAACGACAGAATGTGGTTTTTTGCGGATAGGTTCTGTTAGTAATCCACCTTCGCCATGGCCTATATAGCCGGGAGGGGAGCCTAGCAATCGTGATATCGTATGAGATTCTAAATATTCCGACATATCAATTCTGACCATTGCATCTTTGTCTCCAAACAAAAACTCCGCCAAACATTTTGCCAGCTCTGTTTTTCCAACGCCGGAAGGGCCAAGAAATATAAATGATCCTATAGGCCTGTTTGGATTTTTAAGTCCTGTCCGAGCTCTTCGTATGGATTTTGAAATAGTTGTTATTGCCTCTTTTTGGCCTACGACTTTTTGAGATAATTCTTCTTCCATCATTAGCAGCCTTTTTGTTTCTTCGGAAGTTAATTGGGTAATAGGAAATCCTGTCCATGCGGAGACAACTTCTGCTATAGCTTCGGAATCTACAATTGGCAGTTCATCATAAGATACTCCAACAACTTTTTTTGATGCTTCTTCATACTTATTTTTTAGTTGCATCTCTTCATCTCTTAACTTAGCAGCTATTTCAAAGTCCTGATTTTGTATGGCAGCCTCTTTTTTTGTTTTCATCTCTTCTAATTTTTTGTTGAGTTCTAAAAGTTCGGGAGGCGCAATGTTTGATTTGAGCATTATTTTTGAGGCGGCTTCATCCATTAAATCTATTGCTTTGTCAGGAAGTTTTCTGTCGGCGATATAACGATCCGAAAGCCTTGCAGCAGAAACAAGAGCATCGTTTGTAATTCTTACTTTATGGAAATCCTCATAACGGCTTCTTAAACCTTTTAAAATTTCAATTGTGTCTACAACCTTTGGCTCGTCAACAATTACTGACTGGAATCTTCTTTCCAATGCGGGATCAGATTCTATTTTTTTCCTGTATTCATTTAGCGTTGTTGCTCCAATTACATGAATCTCTCCGCGCGCAAGGGAAGGTTTTAGTATGTTTGCCGCATCCATGGCCCCTTCTGCGGCCCCTGCTCCTATTAGAGTGTGAAGTTCGTCTATAAAAAGGATTATTTTCCCTGACTTTATTATTTCTGTCATTATCTTTTTTAGTCTTTCTTCAAATTCTCCTCTGTATCTTGTCCCCGACACCAAAAGACCAAGATCTAAAGAGATAATTCTTTTGTTTAGTAGGGGGCTTGGAATGTCTGCCGCAATAATTCTTTGGGCTAGTCCCTCAACAATGGCTGTCTTTCCAACTCCCGCTTCTCCTAAAAGTACAGGATTATTTTTCTTGCGGCGAGATAAAATCTGGATTACTCTTTCTATCTCTTTGTGCCTGCCTATGACAGGGTCAAGTTTTGATTCTCTGGCAAGTTTTGTTAAATCCCTACTAAAACTGTCGAGAAACGGAGTATCACTCCTTTTGGGGAATTGTTTGTGTTGGGTAGTCTGTTGAGTCATGTATGAAATCAGGCTCTGTTTTGCCTGTTGTTCAGTTATGTTATATTTCTTAAACAATTCGGCTGTTATCCCTGATTCTATTCTTAACAAGGCAAGAAATAAATGCTCTGCGCCAATATAATTATGTCCCAGGGTTCTTGCTTCTTCCCATGATATTTCTATTACTTTTTTTACATTGTTTGAAAATGGAATTTCTTGTTTTTGTATGGTAATTTCCGACGGCAGATTTTTTTCTAAGATTGTCCTTAGTTCTTCGGCATAAAGGCCTAAAGCTTCAAATGTTTTAATTATTATAGATTCTTTTTCTCTTATCATTCCAAGTAAAAGATGTTCTACTCTAACTTCGGAAGCTTTCATCTTTTTTGCCTCTTCTTGGGCCGACATTATTATGCGAATTGCATGTTCAGAAAACCTTTCAAACATATAAAAAATTATAACATTTGTGCAAGTTTTAAGCAATTAACCCCGATATTTTATATTGAAAGCGCAATATATTTTAAAGGAACTTTTATGTGGGAAACTAGAGGGGATAAAAGCATGCATATAGATTTTAATAGTTCTTTGCCGCGCTTTTCTAAGACAGGATTGTCTTCCGTGTGGATGATTGGTGAAAACATAGAACATGATGTAAGTAAAGGTTTTTCTGATCCTTCCCCTTCTATTCGTTTGTCTGAATTTAGGCATTTTCAAGAGGTAGGCAGTTTGCCTCCGGGGTTTTTAAGCTGCGCTACGGAATCTTCTAATTTTCCCCAAATTTCTGAGGTAGCATAATAATAAAAGTTGTCCCTTTTCCAACTGTGCTTTTTACTTTAATTGAGCCTTTATGTTCCTCTATAATCCTTAACGTTATCGGCAAACCCATTCCGGTCCCTTTAACCTTTGTTGTGAAAAACGGATCAAACAATGATTTTAGGTGTTCTTCGTCTATTCCAGGGCCTGTGTCTGAAATTTCAACAAAAATTGCTTTTATAGCTCCCTTTTCGAGAAGAGAGTCTTCCTTGTAATCTGTCTGAACAACTTCCCCTATATCGGTTTTTACAATGAGTTCACCATTTTTATCCATTGCTTGTATAGCATTTAAAATTAAATTGACGAAAGCTTGTGATAATTGTTGTGGATCGCCTGTAATTTCAGGTAGTTCTGTAAACTTTGTGCTGAGGCGGATATTGTTTTTTTTGCATTCACTTTCGAAAAGAGTGAGTATTTCCTCAAGAATTATATTGACATTTACTTTCCCCATTTCTGGTTTACTTGGTCTGCCAAACTTAAGGAGACTTTCTGCTATTTTGTTGATTCTTTCGATTTCCGCGGGAACTATCTGCGCAAATTTCTCTCGGAATTCTTTGTCTTCCCATCTGCTTAGCAATAGCTGAGAAAAGGTTCTAAGCGATACCAGAGGATTTTTTATTTCATGAGCCATTCCCGCGGACATTGTTCCTAACGCGGCTAATTTTTCAGAAAGTATTAAACGATCCTGGCTGTCTTGCAGATAGCGGGTCATTTTATTAAAAGCAAGAGCCAGCTTACCTATTTCATCTGAAGATTCAATATCTATTTTTGCGCTTAAATCTCCGTGGGAGATTGCTTCTGTCCCTTGGGTAAGTTTATGTATGGGACTTTCTATGCTTTGGGCCAGAATCAATCCTGTTATAACGGTTAGAGTTAAACCTATTATTACAAAAATCAAAGAATTTGTTTCTAATTGGCGCATTTCATAAAAGGCATCTTTTAATGGCTCTTCCACTATTAAGGCGCCGCCAAATTTTCTGATTGGAAGAAAAGCCCCTGCCTTAATTTGCCCAAAATCATCTTCTCCCAGTATTCCTGACCCGGATTTTCCGGAAAGAGCTTTTTTTACATATATTATTTCTTTAAAGTTTTGTTTAATAAAAACTCGGGTTTTGTCGGGATGGGCTATGATATTGCCTTGCGAATCTATTACAAAGGCAATTCCCGTTCTTCCGATTTTTTTATTTTCTACAATATTTTGAAGAGCATCATTATCAGGAGTATCAAGAAGCTCTATTTGGTCTCGGATGTTTTTTGCTATTTCGTTATAACTTAAGAAGATTGATTTTTGAAGAGCTTGTTTGCTTAGATTTAATGTTACAAGAGTTGTTATTTCAAAAAGAATAACTATAATAAGCACAAAAATAAAGACTAATTTAAATAATATCCTGCTCCTGAAAAAGCTAAAAGGGCTTTTTGCTAGGGGTGATTTGCTAGGGATTATCTCAGCCAGCGTTAAAAGAATTGTTCCTGAAAGAATTGTAATCCATGAAATCAGTAGATAATAATTGTTTTGTGTTGCAAGATATGCAATTGTCGGCAAAACCGATGAGAAAACTAAAAAAGAACCTAAACATTCGTAGAGCAACAGAGTTTTTTCCGCCCCCTTTTTCTTGAAAGAGAAAAAGAGAGAGACTATTGAAAGCAATAGCCATGTGTTTGACCAGACAGGGCGAAGAAGTGTTGGAATAGAAAAATTTACCATTGGTTCTACTCCTTCAACCCTGTATACAAGGCTTATGGAAGAGGCTCCAACTCTGTAAATCATTGTTAGCGCAGAGATAAAAAATATCCATAGAATAATATTGATCATTTTGGGATTAAATCTAAATTTTATGAATAAAAGTATTAAAAATGCATCGAGGATTAAGTTGTAAGAAATTAATCTCTGGATGAAGATAAGTGAAGATAAAGGGGTCCCCAAATTGTAAAGCATTTGGGAAATAATTATAAGGCATGGGTATATCGCAAAAGAAAAAAGGGCAAGACTTAGAATGAAATCCTTTTTTTGTTTCTGTTCAAAAAATTTTTTACCAAATGCGAAAGAAGTAAAGAGCAATACTCCTACGCTAAAAATCTCAGTAAAAATAGTTATTATTACTATTGTTGGAAGCATTTTTATTTTTATTGTTGAGGTGGAATTACTTCCAAAACAACATATTCTTTCCCTGTCTCCCCTTCATAGTTGACTGCGAATACGATTATTCTTTTTTGGCCTCTTTGCACAATTGATGGGACTACAGTATCTAAATAAAATTTATTATAACCTATCTTTTGCAGATTAACTTTTTCGCCTTGCGCAATTTCTCTTAAATCCGCAAAAACCTCTTTTATCATATCATTTTTATTTGGAGAGATAACTGTAACACTTATTGTGATCTGCGTGTTTTCTCCTGCTTTAATTCTAGGAGGAGTTATTGCAAGGTCTTTAAGCTTTGGGGATCTGTCAACTGTTATGGTTGTTTTTGAAAGAGCAAGCCAGCCTTTTTTGTTTACCGTCTTAACTGTGATTTCTTTGTTTCCCAGGGGTATGTCGGGATTAATATTTGTTTGCATTGTATATATCCCATCGTTGGGGGTTTGATCTCCCCAGAGCCCCGTATCTACTAAAATTGTCTCTTTTAGTCTTCCTATGTTGGTTAGATCTGCTGTGACTCCTTTTATATTGGATAATCCTTCAGGGTCATCAATTGCGGCAGATATTTCTAGAACTGTCCTTCCGTCGGGAGGGACGCTTTTGGGGACAGCTTTGATGTATTTTATAATAGGAATAAGCTTTACTCTGTTGATGGCGCTTATGTCATATCCTTTGCTCCAAGATAATAAACTGCCTATTTTCTCTTTTAAAAACTTAGTTGCTGAAATTATATCAATGGCTTCTCCTTTGGAAAGAACTTCATCGCCAAACGATGTAGTATTTACAACTGTTGAAAGCATAAAGATTATTATAAGTGCATTTTTTAGCTTCATATATTTTTTATTTTTTTTATGATTTTCTCTGCTTCTGTTTTAGTTATAGTTTTTTCAGGATAAAAATAGCCTCCTTCTCCAGACATTATTTTTTTATCAACCAAGGTTATTATATAAGGCGCAAACGGATATGTTGACGGCACATCGGAAAAAAGATTTGAATCTGTTGAATTTGCAAGTGGAATATTAAATGACTTTACAACCCAACTTGCAAACTCTCCTCTGGAAATTGGCTTGTCAAATGCAAATTCTTCTTGAGGAGCAACATCTATTACTCCAATTGTTATCAAAGCTTCAAGCTTTTCTTTTCTGATTTTAAATTGTGTCATCTCTTTTTTTGCGAATTCTTTGGCTTCTTCTGTTTTTGCTGATTTTAAATCGTTTTCTATTTTTCCCTCTTCTGCTATTTTGATTTTTGCTTTTCTTAGGATTTTTAGATCAAGATTTTCTTTCAAATCATTTAGTGAAGCCTCGATAGCTATAAAGTTCTTGCCTATGGATAAGGGCAGGACAACTTCAAATTTGTTGTTTTTGTCAAGAATAATTGGCTGATTATTTATTAGGACTATTGTTCCGTTTTGAGCTTCTCCGCTTACAACTATGTTTTCATTGTAGGTTGTAAATTCTTTTGGAACGGCAAGTTTTATTACAGATGCTTTTTTCCCTTCCGGCTTTATATTATTATCGGAGCTTTTAGGTTTAAATGTCCATGTTTGGGGGTTATATAACATAGAAAACGTATAAGCCCTGGAGCTGCTAAGAAAATCATAATATGAAGCTATATCTAGTCCCCATTCAGGAGTATTAAATCCTATTCCGAAACTGCCGGTGTCGCTTGGCGCTGGCTTTGTTACAATCCCGCATCTAAACGCAAGGTAATTGTTAAAAATCCATTCAAGCCCTATAGTTGTTACACTTTGCGACAGTTGCTGGCTTTGCATATCCGTATTTAAAATGAGTTTATTTTGCTCAGAATTGATAGGACTTTCCGGCCCAATAATTTGAGCGCTGACTCCGCTTTTTAATATTGCAGGGACAGCTCCATATCCTGCGGTGTTCCAGTTTATTACGCCTCCATTGTTGACGTTGCTGCCTTTTGGCATGATGTTTTGGGCCGTTATACCAAAAGAGAGCCATGGGAGGGTTTTTGTAAGTAATCCAGCATCAAGTTCCCACCCCTGTGTTATTTTGTCGATGGTACCGGTAATCTCAAATGTTCCTGTAGTTATTTGTGAAAGGATAGACTTAAAATTAAAGCCTATTCCTATGTTTTCTGAATTTGGAATTTTACTTATAAAAGGAAGAGCGCTCAATTTACTTCCGGCCGAAAAAACAATAACACTGCTCGAAAAATCTCCCGCTGAATTGTTGTCAATTATGAGATTTTTTATATTTGATCTTATATAAGCAATTCCCAATGTTGAGCCAAATCCTGTGGGATATGCTTGCGATACGGATAAATTATTGAAATCTTTTCCATTTAAACTTATCCCTTTTGCCCATGGAAGTCCCCCTGGATTATAAAAAGAAGCATTCGGATCGTTCGCAACTGCGACAAAAGCCCCCCCCATACTTAAAGGCCTACTACCTAAATTTGTATCAAATACTTGATCTCCAAGCTCTAGTAAGGTTAAACAATTTGCAGTTGCTCCTAAAAATAGAGTAATTATAATAGTAAGAAATATTTTTTTCATTCTGTGGCTAATACCTTTATCCCTTTATCCCCTTTCCATCCAAATCTGTTTACAGCTGTTATTTTTATGTTTTTTTCTCCTGTCCCCTCTGATGATCCTTGAAACTTTAGGGTGTATTCTCCGTCTCCTTTAACTTTATCACCATTTGTTGCATCATCATACATCTTTGCATCTGCCTCGTTCCCAAAATCTGAAAGGTCCGCTTTAACATATAAAATATCATCTAAATTATACGCTGGATCTATCTTTGCATTAATTGTTAACAGGTAATCAGTATTAATCGTAATAAATTTGGGAATTATTTCTACAGAACTTATTTCCGGGGCTATATTAATTTTGCAAAGTTTATCGTCTGTATATCCTGAACTAAAATCATATAACTCATTTTTTTGTGTTTTTACTCCTTTTAGGCGAGAGAGTAGAGCTGCTGTTTCTGCATGTGTTATATCCCTGTCGGGTTCAAACATGGGGATTTCATATGAAACCCCTTTTATTAAACCCAGAGATTTTGCCAGTTGAAGTTGGTTAAATAGGGGATGTGTTTTTGGTACGTCTCTAAAAAAACCGATGGAAACAACCTCTTTGATTGAGGGTTCTTCTGATTTTAAGGCGGAAACCGCAGCTTCAACCCTGCTTATGTTGTAATCTAGATTGAAATTATCATCTGAATAGCCCTTCATATAACCCGCCTTTATAACTGCTTCAATATAAGGAGCTCTCCAATGTTCTTTGGGTACATCTTTGAAAGGATCATTTGTGAGTTCCTGTATTTTTAAGTTTTGAGCCTTGCATAGCCAAGTAGCAAACTCTCCTTTTGTAGTACTGTCATTAAAATAATAATTGCCGTCAGGATGTCCTTCTATTATTCCTAAAGTATTAAGAGTGTCCGACTCTTCTTTTGCCCAAGAAGGCCTTTTGGTGTAAATATTTATTGAGTCGGGGAATGATACCATGCGTAAGACCCTGAATGACCCTATGTTTTTTATTTTTATGAGATTTTTTCCTGGAGAGAGTATAATTTCATAACTGAAAGAGTTGTTTTTTTCTTTGACAAGAGCGTTGTTTACTTTAATTTCTTGTCCTTTTTGCGCTTCTTCTTTTATTTCTAGAATGTTCTTATAAACTATGAACTTATCTTTAAAATCAGAAGGCTGTATTGTGTCAGCCACAAGGTTTTTGCAAAATACTGCCGTAAAAAAAATAATCAATAGGAATGAACCCCGATTATTCATAGACGAACAAAATTCTAGCAGAGTGTTGAAAATTTTCCCAGGAATGAACCCCGATTTCCTAATCGGGGTGAATAATCGGGGTGAAATCTTTTTTTGCATTTAAAGGCTATTTTAACAAGGGGAAAGATTGTTTGCAAGAGAATCATTCTGTGGTAATATTATTGCCGATGAATCTTAAGTCTTTAGAAATTAAAGGGTTTAAAACATTTGCTGATGGAGAAGAGATTATATTTGACTCAGGGACCGGCATTACAGCTATTGTGGGGCCTAACGGATGCGGAAAAAGTAATATCGTAGATGCATTTCGTTTTGTATTGGGAGAAACAAATATTCGCGGTCTTAGAGTTAATTCTGTTCCCGAGGTGATTTTTGCGGGGACTGAAACCAAAAAAGCACTTTCTATGGCCGAGGTCTCTTTGGTTTTTGATAATTCCGATAGATCTTTGCCGGTTGATTATAATGAAGTTTGCGTAAAAAGAAGAACTTTTCGTGATGGAGAAAGCAAGTTTTTAATCAATGGACAATCTTGTCGCTTAAAAGATCTAAGAGATTTGTTTTTAGACACGGGATTAAGCACGGAATCATTGGCTATTATCAGCCAAGGGAAAGTGGATGCTATTTTATCTTCTAAGCCCGAGGACCGGCGTGCTGTTTTTGAAGAGGTTGCGGGGATTAACAAATATAGATTTCGTAAAACCGAAGCGGAAAGAAAATTAATATTGTCTGAACAAAACTTGCTTAGGATTTCGGATTTGAAAGTTGAAATAGGGGAGCAGCTTATATCTCTTGAATTACAAGCAAAAGCTGCAAGAGAATATAAGGAAATTCAAGGGGAATTGCGTTTGTTGGAGCTGTCCGCTTTTAATAAACAGGCCAAACAACTGTTGCAGAAGCAAGAGAGTGTAACTAAGGAACTTGAAGCTTTGCGTAAACTTTTAACTCAAAAAGAAGAAGAACTCCGTAAATTAAAAGAGGAAAGGGTTCATAAACAAAAGGATTTGCAGTTATGTGAAACAGAATTAAATGATGTTTTCCAAAGATTGGAAAATGTAAAAGATGAAATAGAAAAAGAGAGAGGGAATTTAATCATAGAAAAAGAGAGGCATCTTTTTGAGGAAAAAAACAAGGTCAGGGACATAAAAGAAGAAGAGAGGTTTTTGGCTTTTGAAATAAAAAAGGTAAATGACGTTTTAAATTCTTTAAGTGAAAAAAGAAAAGAAATTCAAAACAAAAGCAAAAATTCTTCATCTATGAATTTGGAGGAGTTTGGAGATTTTAAAGAAGTTATACGCCTTACGGTTGATACTTCTCAAAAACTTAAGGCGATACTTGTTTCCTGTTTTGGAAAAGCTTGGGATGGATTAAAAGAAGATGTCTCTATAGAACGCTTTAGAGAATTGCTAGAAAGGGAGTTTAATATAATAGAAGCGGAGATTGCCACTCGCCAAAAAGAGCTAAAAGAAAAACAGGAAAAGTTAACTTGTTTAAGGGATGATTTAATAAAAGCAGAAAAGAGGCTTGATGAAATTATAAGGCAAACAGAAGATTTTGAAAAAATGCCTATTAGTGAAATTGTATCTAAGCTCCAAAAAGAAAAAGAGCTTTTTGAGCAAAAAAAGGATGTTTTAAAAAATCAAAAAGACAAGCTCTTAAAAGATATTCAATCCATAGATAGTACGGCATTTGATGATATCACTTCTGACGGACAAAGCTCCGAATTGTTGAGAAAAGAGATTTCTTTGACAAAGATAAATAGCGAACTTGCCCAAATAGAGACTTATATTCAAGCGGAATATGCTATTTTATTTTCTGATTTATTGGCTTTTGACGGGGATGTCGGCAATGTGAATAGGAGCAAAAAAGAGATAGACTTGCTTAAGGAAAGACTTAGGGCGTTAGAGCCTGTAAACCTTCTTGCCATAGATGAGTATGAAAAGTGCAAAGACAGGCATGTTTTTATTGAGTCCCAGCATCAGGATATATTATCGGCTAGAGAGAATTTAATGACTCTTATTTCTGAACTTGATGTTAAAGCTAGGCAGGATTTTCAAAAAGCCATGGAGGTTATCGCAAACAATTTTTCGCTGGTATTTTCTGAATTGTTTAAGGGGGGAGAGGCTAAAATTGTTCTGGAAGGAGAAAAAGATACGTTAAATGCAGGGATTGAAATTTCCGTTAGGCCCAATGGGCGTAAATGGCTAAATCTTTCCTTGCTTTCCGGAGGAGAAAGGTCTTTAACTGCCATAGCCCTTCTTTTTGCAATATTAAAAACATCTCCAAGTCCTCTTTGTATTTTGGATGAAGTGGATGCCGCTCTTGATGATTCTAATATAGTTAGGTTTACTTCTTATTTAAAAAATTTTTCAGAGACATCGCAAATGTTGGTTATTACCCATAGTAAACGTACTATGGCCGTTGCGGATTATATATATGGCATAACCATGGAAGAACCTGGAGTTTCAAGAGTTATTTCTATGAAGCTAGATAAAGTTGATTGATTTTTAGATTTTGAATGATCAGCAGATAAGGGCAAATGACAATTGATAAAGAAAAAAAAAATAAATTTTGCGTGCCTAAATCCCGATTTTTGTTTTTTTTGGGAGTGGGTATTGTAGGGTTTATTTTTTTTGTTAGTTTTATTTGGGCTGAACAAGTTTCTCCTTCCGCTAATTATCCTAAAACTTTATGGAAAGAAGGGGGAGTTATTGTTAATGATTCTCCTGGAAACACCATTCAAAGAAATGTAAAGATTATAAAATCCGGTATTTCCGATTATATTTTAGTTTTTGAGGATCTCCGTGATGGAAATGCCGATTTATACATGCAAAAGATAAGTGAGGACGGGAGCAGATTGTGGGGGATTACGGCTTTTCCTCTAATAAAATTTAAAAATGATCAGATTTTTCCTCAGATAATTTCGGATAATGCAGGTGGGGTTTTTATTGTTTGGCAGGATGATAGAAATGGAGATTTTGATATTTATTTGCAGAGGGTAAGCGCGAATGGCACTTTATTATATGCCAAAACCGGAGTTCCTGTTTGTGCCGCAAGGGGGGGGCAGATTTTTCCAAAAATTATTTCAGATGGGGAAGATGGAGTTATTATAACGTGGTTTGATTATAGATCAGGGGAAGAAGATATATATGCCCAAAAGGTAGATTCAAAGGGTCGTTCTCTTTGGATGTTAAACGGTGTTCTTGTTTGCAACGAGAAAGCAACTCAATGGTATCCGGAAATTGCGGGGGATGGAAAAGGAGGAGCTTTTTTAGCATGGGCAGATAGAAGATCGGGGGATTTTGATGTTTATGCTCAACATGTTGATATGGAAGGGAAAAATACATGGCCTGCATCTGGCATCGCAGTCTGTAAAATCGGCGGGAATCAGGAAAACCCCAAAATTGTGAAAGATAAAAATGGCGGTGTTTTTATTACTTGGCTTGATAAAAGGTCTGGCGATGCTGGTGTTTTTATTCAAAATTTAGACATTAACGCAAAAAGCCTTTTTGAAAAAAACGGATTGAAAGTTGCTGACACATTTTCTAATCCGACCCCTCCTGAAATTGTTTCAGATAAAGATGGGGGATGTACTCTTGTATGGAGCGATCCTCATGCAGGGGATTCTGATGTATACATGCAAAGAGTTTCATCACATGGCGTTTTGTTATGGGGAGGAGATGCAAGGCCTGTTGTAAGCAAGAGAGGCATTCAATCTAATCCTAAGATATATGGAACATCGCCATTTTATGTTGTTTGGGAAGAGGGGGTGGGGAGACAAAGAAGGCTTTATCTCCAGAAAGTGACAGACGATGCGCTTTTAATTTTTGACAAAGAAGGAGTTCTTATATCTGACTTTCAACATGACGCAATAGAATCTGATCTTGCCCTTGGGAGTAGAGAGGATGCAATTGTCTGTTTTCAGGATGATAAAGATGGAAATTTTGATATTTATGCTCAAAGAATTTCAAAGGGAGGTGGGCGTGTTTGGGGAGATTTGGGGAAAGTAATTAATAATGTGATGGGATCTGTTGTTCAAAAAAACTTTCAGGCGACTCTAGATGATGATGGCTCTTTCTATTTTGCTTTTGAAGACAAACGTTTTGGGAATTTAAATGTTTATGCCCAAAAATTAAGTTCTCAAGGTTTTTTACTTTGGGGAGATAAGGCTGTTGCTGCTTCACGTCAAGATTTTGAACAGACAAATCCTGAAGTTGCGGCAGATGGTAAAGGAGGCGTATATGTTGTATGGGAGGATGAAAGAAAACTTTCAGGCACAAAAATTTATCTACAGCATTTTGATCAAGAAGGAGAAGCTCTCTTCCCCGGGGGGATAGAACTCACCCCTAAACGTATTTCTTCCAGGCAGACAAAACCAAAAATTGTCTCTTTTGAGGGAGGAGGGGCTGTAGTTGTTTTTATAAATGAAGATACTACTTCAGGCAAGTTTGATATCGGCACTCAGAGAATTGATTCAAAAGGGACTCTGTTGTGGGGGGGAGGAGGCAAACTGGTTTCTTTTTCTATAGGAAGACAGGACTCTCCCTTGATAATGCCTGTCTCCCTTTTTACTGTTTGGATTGATTACTCAAAGGGTGAAAAAAATTCTGATATACGCGCCCAAAAACTTGATTTATCAGGCAATATTGTTTTTCAGGATGACGGAATTCCTGTGTGTGAAGCCCCTGATCTGCAAAAAGATTTGACGATGGCTGCTGATAATCTTGGGGTTATTGTTGGATGGACGGATAAAGGTAGTGGTAATTTTGATGTCTACGCTCAAAAAATAGATATAAAAGGAAAAAATTTATGGATTAAAGACGGTGTTCCTGTATGTCAGGTAGGACGTACTCAGCAACGACCGAAAGTTATTTCTTTGAGGGGAGGAGAGTCTTTTTTTGTATGGGAAGATTTCCGTTTTGGAAATTGGGATATTTTTGGGCAGGAAATTGAACGGGACGGCAGGATAAAAGAAGATAAAGACAATAAAGACGGAATAGATATTTGTTCTGCTCCCGGGACGCAGTATTCTCCTTCTATTATAAACCTTGATGATGACAAAATAATAGCTTGGGAGGATTATAGGAGTGGTGCGAATTATAACATTTATTTGCAAGCTTTAAATAAATCAAATGTTACAATCTTCCCAAAAAACGGGGTGAAAATAAAGGAGACTGCGGGAGGCGCCCGCGCTCCCAAGCTTTTACCTACAGGAAAGAGGGAATTTCTTTTGGTATGGGAAGACCTTTCTGATGGAGGAAGATCAATCGCCGCCCAAAAATTTAGATTTTAAACTATTTCTTTTAAAACTAAGCTGCTTTTTTTAGTTCGTTAGCTTTATTTGTGTTTTCCCATGGAAGAGAAAGTTCAGGCCTTCCAAAGTGACCATAGGAAGCCACAGGTTTATACAAAGGTCTTCTTAAGTCAAGATTTTTAATTATTAATCCTGGCCTTAAGTCAAAATGTTCATCTATAAGTTGTGCTATTTTTAGTTCTGAGAGTTTGCCTGTGCCAAAAGTATCTACCATGATTGATAGTGGCCTTGCAACTCCTATTGCATAGGCAAGTTGGACTTCACACTTATCAGCCAGGCCCGATGCTACAACATTTTTTGCTACCCATCTTGCCGCATATGTTCCCGATCTATCAACTTTGGTTGGGTCCTTTCCGCTAAACGCTCCTCCGCCGTGTCTTGCATAACCTCCATAAGTGTCAACTATAATTTTTCTTCCTGTAACACCTGTATCGCCCTGAGGTCCTCCTATTACAAACCGACCTGTCGGGTTAACAAAATATTTTATTTTATCATCGACTAATTCCTGAGGAAGAATAGGAAGGATGACCCTTTCTATAATGTCTTCTCTTATTTGTTCAGGTTTTACTTCAGGGGCATGTTGTGCTGCTATTAAAACTGTGTCAAGTCTTATTGGTCTTCCGTCTTCATATTCAACGGTTACTTGTGATTTTCCGTCAGGTCTAAGGTATGATAATTCACCGGTTTTTCTAACTTCGGCTAATTTTTTGGCCAGTCTTTGAGCCAAAGTTATTGGAAGAGGCATTAGTTCTTCTGTTTCATTGCACGCATAACCGAACATTAGGCCTTGATCTCCTGCTCCCAACCCCTCCAGATCTTCTCTTATTACCTCTCCGCCGCGGATTTCCAAAGCTTTGTCTACCCCTCTGGCGATATCCTTGCTTTGTTCTTTGATAGAGACCAATACACCACAAGTTTCGTAGTCAAACCCGTATTTTGCTCGAGTGTATCCTATCTCTTTTATTGTATTTCTGACTAATTTTGGAATATCGACATAACAGCCGGTAGTTACTTCCCCTGCCACTACACACAGACCATTGGTGACAAGCGCTTCAACCGCAACGCGTCCCATAGGATCCTTTTCCATTATTTCATCTAGGATAGAATCGGAGATTTGATCGCAGACTTTATCGGGGTGCCCTTCAGTAACAGACTCAGACGTAAAAAGATACTTTTTTCCCATTTTTATCATGCCTCCCTTATAATAAGCGGACCAGCAATTTTAAATGCGACTTTTTTATTTTCTCATAATATTAAATAATTTGCAAGTTTAATGGGTTGTTGTGCGATAAAAGATATAGGGAGGGGTGTATCTTGCCGATAGATCCGATCAATCCAAATCAGCCGGGCGCTTACAATGTAGGAAGATTAGGAACTTCTATTCCCTACAATCAGCTTGGTATCCAGGGGATAAATACCAGACCGGTTATTATTCCTGAAGGGATAATTTTACGCAAAAAGATAGCAAAAGAGTTTGGGGTTGAGGTTGTCGATTCTGATGTTAAATTTTCATCTGTTGAAGTTGCTATAATTGGTGAAACTCTAGAGGAAATTCAGAAGAAAAAGCGCCAGCATTTGATGGGAGTTAAACAGATTATAAAAAATCGTGAGCATCGTATTCGTTTGCTTTCTGGATTGCGGATTGATGCAGGAGGCGCGTATGATGCGGATAGTAAGCGGATTTATGTTTTTGATAACGTCACGCCAGAAGGGATTCCGGAAGTTTTGGTCCATGAAATAGGTCACGCCGTTTCTCATTTTAATCTGGAATTTGCAGAATTTATGGAGTTTGTAAAAGATGCTGGGTACAACATGACAGAATTTCGCAAGTTTTTTATTCCGGGGAATAAATTTCATCAAATAGGATTAAAACCTGTTGAAATTGACAAAGAAGACTGGGAATCTGTTGTTGATCGTTTCAGCATGAAGTCTTTAACCAGAAATAGTGATATTTTTGGCGAAATAATTTTAAAGCTTAATCATAAGAAAAAGCATCCTATGGACGAGAATCCATTAGAGGCTTTTGCCTGGGCTTATGAGTGGTATGTTAATAAAAATCCTGAATTTAAAGAGTTGGCTTCTAGGGCAGCAAAAGCGGGTGATTACACTTTTTTTAACAGATACTCTTTTATGGATAAAGAGATTTTTAGTGAGTTCTAAAAATATATCCTTTAGGCTCAAGAGCATAGAGAAGCGTTTGTGGAATTTTTCAGACTGGGATATCTTCCTCTAAATGCTGAAGCATCAATTTCTCGGCTTTTCGCATCCACTGTCGCAGAATTAAGGTTTCAGTTGACATAGGATCGACTAGTATGGTATAGGCGCCGATAATATTGCCTCCCAATATATCCATAAATAATTGGTCTCCTATTACTGCGACCTCTTTTGGCATAAGCTCCATTTTTTTGCAGGCTGAATTAAAAGCAAAAGGAAACGGTTTCATCGAAAAAGTAGAATATGGAGCGCCTAATATTTTACCGACATGTTCTACTCTGTCTTTGGAAAAGTTGTTTGATAGTAAAAATATGGAAAACCCTAAATCTTTTAATCTTTCAATAAAAGTAAGAAGAACATGGGATATTTCAATCATCTGCCTCGGCAAAAGAGTATCGTCTATATCAAGAATCAACCCTTTTATCCCTTTCTCTTTTAGCGCCTTGAAATCCACCTGATAAATAGATTCCAAATGTTCTTTTGGTCTTAATTTTTCTATTATGTTTTTCAATGATTAAAGTTTTTTGCCCTTTTTGAGATTAAATCTTTTAATTAACCTGTCAAAATCTTTTATAAAGTCAGGCGATACATGCATATGTATTATAGCTGTATCGTTTTTTGGCGGTTCCGGCGTTCTTAAAGATAGCATCCCCTGATATGCCTCGAAAAAAGGGGCCCAAAAGAATACTTCTTTTTTAGGGACTTTAATGAAATAATTTCTACAATCTTTCATTACAATTTTTCTATGTAAAATAGAGGGATTATTGGTAAATCGTTCGAGAGTCTTTTATTGATCTCTTGTATTTTCTTTAATTGTTCTTCTTTCATGGAACTGTCAATTTGAGCAAGCTGATCTAAAAGGTTGTCAATATTTATATTACTATAGAAGGTAAAATTAGCGTCTCCTTTCGAATAAAAAAGAGGTCTAAGGAGTGCTTCTGTTTCAGTTTTCCCCGTATTTTTAGGATGACAATTTACTGTGTCGGGAGTAAAACCATTTTTTATTGCATCATCATAAGAAGAGAATAAAACTTGTTTATCTTCAAGCGGAACTTTTTCACAATCCATTAGATGAAAAATTTTAGAGCTTGTATCTCCTATAAAAATCGATAAAAATGGATTTGCTTTATATCCCATAAGGAACATATGATATTTCCCTGAGGATAATTCACTTACCCATGTTTCAGGCTCCGCATATTTTACCTCTACAAGTTTTATCCCTATGCCTATACTTGATAAATCTTTTTTAATAGCTTTTGCTATCTTTTGAGTAATATCTCCATCTGTATGCAAGAGCTCTAAATTTTTAAGCCTTTTATCGTTCATAGAAAACCCCAAAGATTTTAAGGTTTCTTTTGCTGTTTTTAGATCATAATCTAAATTTAATGATTTGTAGGATCCAAGCATATCGGGCGGAATAATGCTGTTTGGCATCACTTCTGATTTAACAATTTCTTTTGAAATCTTTTTTCTGTTTATTGACTGAAATATTATTTCTCTTATTTTCTGATTGCTTAATAAATCTTTATGGACATTAAATCCAAGAAACCAGATGCCGTCATATTCTGTTGCTAATGCAGAGGTTTTAAAAAGGGTTAAAGATAAAAGGAATACAATAATAATTAAAAATATCTTTTTAAACCCAAAATTCCAAACCTGCCAATAATCTGACATTTTATTATTCCTCTCTCTCTTCTTCAAAAAAATCATTCCCTTTGGCATCATAGGCGACGATTAATGGAAAGTCTTTTACTTCAAGCTTTAATACTGCTTCAGGTCCAAGCTCAGGGAAAGCAATAAGTTCAGAGTTCTTTATGCATTTTCCAAGAAGGGCTGCAACTCCCCCTGTCGCTATAAAATAGACTGCTTTATACTGCTTTAGCAGTTTTTTAATGTTTTGATCTCTTGGCCCTTTACCAATCATACCTTTTAGTCCGTTTTTTAGCAATGGTTCAACAAAAGAATCCATTCTGCTTGCTGTTGTAGGACCAATTGACCCTACAATCTTTCCATTTTTCCCTGGGGTGGGTCCCGCGTAAAAAATTATCTGATTATTTAAATCAAAAGGGAGTTTTTTCCCTTTGATAATTAATTCCACGAGTTTTTTATGGGCTTGATCTCTTGCTGTATAAAGGGTTCCGCTAACTAAAACACGATCTCCATTTTTTAGAGATGAGATGATCTTGTTATTTAGGGGAAGCACAAGTTTTTGTCCCCTTGAGTTTTTCATATTGTTGCCTCTTTATGCCTGTGGGAGTGGCATTGCAGATTTATTGCAAGAGGTAGGCTTGCAATATGGCATGGAGCTGTTTCTATGTGAATGGCGAGCGCCGTTGTTTCCCCTCCGACCCCCATAGGTCCGACATTTGTTCCATTTATCTTTTTTAATAGAATCTTTTCTATCTTTGCGATTTTTTTGTCCTTGTTAAAGCTTTCTATAGGCCTAAGTAAAGCTTTTTTTGCAAGTGTTGCTACATTGTCAAAAGTGCCGCCAAGTCCTATTCCTATTATTAGTGGAGGACATGCTTTTGTTCCGTTTTCTTTCACGTGGGTTACTATTGCGTCTATGATATCTTCTTCCGATGATGTCGGGAGGAGCATCTTCAAAAGGCTTGCGTTTTCAGCCCCACCACCTTTTGGGAGGACAGTTATTTTGATTTTGTCTCCAGGGATAATATTCATGTGAAGATTGACAGGCGCGTTATCTTTAGTGTTTTCTCGTGTAAGAGGGTGTCCCACGATCGATTTTCTGAGATTTTTATATGCCTCAACTGCTCCATCATTTATTGCCTTGTAAAAATCTCCTGTTATATGTACATCCTGGCCAATTTCTATGAAAATTGTCGCTGTCCCTGTATCTTGGCAGAGCGGCATTTTTTCTTCTCTTGCTATGTTTATATTGTCTATTAATTCTTTTAATATGTTTTTTTCCAGTTTTGAGAGATTGCTTTTTTTATAAGATTTTTTCATTGCAGACTCAACCTCTTTTGGCAGATCATAAGCGGCTTCTTTAAGAAGTGTGGTAATAGTCTCTTTTATTTTTAAAGAATTAATTTTTCGCATAATTTTTTTACCGCATCTGCAGAAGAGACTAAAGCTTTTTGTTCATTTGGAGTTAATTTTAGCTCTATTATCTCTTCAACGCCATTTTTGCCGAGCTTTGCTGGTACTCCGACATACACGTCTTTTAAACCATATTCACCGTTCAGGTATGCGCATGTCCCTACGATTTTTTTGCTGTTTGTAACAATGGCCTCTGCCATGAAGGCGGCCGAGCTTCCGGGGGCGTAATAAGCGGATCCTGTTTTTAAATGTTTTACAATTTCAGCCCCGCCATTTTTGGTCCTTTCAACAATATTTTCTATTTGTTCAGACGTCATCTTTTCTGTTATGTTTTTTTTATTTATTGTTGACAATCTAGGAATTGGAACCATTAAGTCTCCGTGGCTTCCCATAACTTCTGCGTATATATCGTTTACAGAAGTTCCTGTCATTTCTGAGATAAAATACTGCATTCTTGCGGAATCGAGTACAGGGGCCATTCCGATTACCTTATTTGACGGAAGGCCTGAAACTTTATACGCAAGGTATGTCATGGCATCCAGAGGGTTTGTTACAATTATCAAAATTGTATTTGGCGATTGTTCCACGATGTTTTTTATAATTGAGGAGAGTATTTCTGAATTTTTGGCGATCAGATCATCTCGTGACATCCCTGGTTTTCGCGCTAATCCCGCGGTGATTACAACTACATCGGAATTTTGGGTGTCTTTATAATCATTTGTTCCTTTAATTTTGACATTAAATCCTTCAACCGCTCCTGCCTGCATCATGTCGAGAGCTTTTCCTTGAGGTAAACCCTCTAGGATATCGATTAAGACCAAATTTCCATGTCCCATCTGCGCCAATCGATATACGCATTGAGCTCCGACATTTCCTGCTCCGACGACTGTTATTTTTTGCATAGAATTATTTTAGCATATTTTTTAACACAGCAGCATCAGAAATAATATTTGGGAAACGTCCAAAGTGTTTTTGCTAATAATTGGGGTTTATTATCCTCTGACGTCTCTTATGACATAAACAACCCCGATTGTAATGCCGAAAGAATCACGAATTTTATTGGCGTTTATTATGGAAGGGATCTTTTCTCCCTGAGGGTCTATTAACTCCGCCTCAAATCTTTGGATCTCCATATTTTTTTCTGCAACTTCGCAGAAGAGTTGATTGTATTTATTTACATCTTTAAATAACTTGCATATCGGTTTTCCTATTATCTGTTCCTTGGGAACATGAAAAAATTTTTGTGCTTCTTTGTTTAAAGATAACACCCTTCCTTCCAGATCGGTAATCATAAGTGAGTCTGGCATGGTTTCAATAATTGTTTCTGCGGCAAAGCCTGGAGACACTGTAAATAAATTGTATTTTCTCATTGCGATGAAAACAAACAACCCCATAAGAGCAACTGAAAATACAACGGTTGGGGGGAATATTCTTGTGCCATAAATAAGTGGGATTATTTGGTCGGTGATACTTGCTAGCAAAAGCGATAACATTGCGCCCATTGCTATAATTTCAGATTGTTTTTGTATTATTGGATGATGACAGACTCTTCTTGCGCAGCTTACAAAAAGATAACAGGCAAGTAAAACATAAGCTAGAGAATATATTGTAAAAATCCAGTACAGAGGAGAGGGTTGACTTACTATTCCTATATCTCTTATTTCGTAGTATGAGTACATTAAATTTGTAAAGAGGAATAAGCTGCTTACGATAATGGCAGGCAGATATAAAATTATATAAGTTATTCTGTTGCTTAACCAAGAGTATCTTCTGGTAAAGATCATGGCGAATTGTACAAACATGGCAAGCATAAAAGACAAGAAAATGATGCTTATCCTGTTTATCCCTCTTGCTATTTCCAGTGTGAAAGCAATCCTCATGGAATATTCAAAAATCGCAGCAAAGAATCCCACAAGAGAAAGACGGGCATAAAACCTGGCTGCCTTATCGTCATGATATCTGCTAAATATATAGAAAGACATTAATAATATAAAGAGTGAGGCCATTAATTCAAAGTATGAATAGAAAATTGCCATTTCAAAATGAAATTATAGTATAGATTATCTTGTTAATCAAATTTAAATTCACCCCGATTAGGATAATCGGGGTGAATAATCGGAGTTAATTGTCTTGGTCGATTTTAAGGCCTAATTCATTAATCATTTGAAGGTCTTTCTCAGGGGATCGCCCTTTTGTAGTTAAGTAATTACCGATTAAGGTGACGTTGGCTCCCGCGATAAACATGAGGGGCTGAAGAGATCGTAGCGCTTTCTCCCTTCCGCCAAAAACCCCTATATCAGCCTTTGGGAGAAGAAATCTGTAAGTAGCTATAAGCCTTAGTACTTCAAAGGGTTTAATTGGCTTGTAATTTTTTGCGGCAGGCGTCCCCTTTATCGGATTTAATATGTTTATTGGAACAGATTCAACCTCTAATTCTCTTAAAGTGAAGGCAAGCTCAAGTCTTTGTTCCAAAGACTCTCCCAATCCGAATATTCCACCAGAACAGATTTCTAATCCCGCCTTTTTGGCCTCTTTTATCGTGTCCAACCTTTCTTTATAACTGTGTGTTGTACATATGTTGCCGAAGAAACTTTCCGCTGTCTCCAAATTATGATGCAGACGTTTCAATCCTTTTGCCTTTAATTCTTCAATTTGCTTTTTTGACAGAGTTCCCATTGATACGCAACGATTGAGGCTTGTTTTTTTGCTTATATTTTTTATTGCTGTTCCAATAGTTGCCAATTCATCTTTTTTTATAATTGATTTGCCCGAAGTTACAATGCTAAAACAGGTGGCCATCATCTCTTCTTCCGATTTTTTCGCTGCAGAGAAAATCTTCTTATCTGACATTAATGGATAGATATCGGAATTTGCTTTATGATGAGCCGATTGGGCGCAGAAGGAACAGTTTTCGGTACACTTGCCCGACTTTGCGTTGACTATTGCACAGAGTTTTACTTTATTCCCTTTAAAAGCTCTCTTGATATGGTTTGCTGCGGATAGAAATTCAAAAGTATCGTCATCGGAAGTTTTTAGCAATTGCATAGCTTCATCAAATGAGAGTTTTTTTCCTTTAATCGCCTGTTTTGCGAGAGCTTTGTAATTCATATTCACCCCAATTAGGACAATCGGGATTAAATTATACCATGTCTGATATAATTAAATATATGATGACACTAATGTTCATTCATGGCTTTGCTACAGGCCCTTCTATTTGGGATGGTCAAATAAAAGAATTTTTAAAAGATTTTAATGTAACGACAGATTCCGAAAAAATTACCGATTTAGATAATGTTGTTATTGTTGCATGGTCGATGGGAGGGTGGAAAGCCTTTAAGCTTTATAGCGAATATCCCCAGAAAATAAAAGGACTTGTATTGGTCTCCTCGTTTGCAAAATATTTGAAGAGCGATGATTATCCATATGGAATAAATCCTGCTCTTTTAAGAAAACTAGAAAAAAAGTTTATGGTTGACTATAAAGAGGGGATGAAGTATTTTTACCGGCTAGTTTTTGGAAATGCTGATTATGATTATCTAATTGATAAAATCCCTCCGCACAAAAAAGAAGATATTGTTTTATGGTTTGAGCGCTTAAAAAAAGAAGACTTTAGAGCATTTTTGCCGGAGGTTAAAGTCCCTACACTTTTGATCCATGGGGATCACGATCAAGTTGTTCCTGTTGAGGCTTCGAAATATATGAACACTAAAATTGTATCGTCGGAGCTTGAAATTTTTAATGGGGGAGGGCATGCTCTTTTTATTGCGGAAATTGACAAGTTTAATTTAATAGCAAGAAACTTTATCAGGCAATTTTCTTTTCCCTAATTAGTCATTATTGTTTTGAGTGTGAACCCCGATTATTCTAATCGGGGTGAATAGTTGAGGACTGCAATTTTTAATAAGTAATTATCCTGTGGTCAGAATGCTGGATTTTATTATCTGTAATTTGCAAATTGCAATTCTATGTTAAGGTTAACCTGTTTTAGCTTTTGTATCACAACTTGAAGATCATCAATTTTTCCAGCTGAGACTCTTATCTGATCTCCCTGTATTTGTGATTGGATCTTAAGCTTCATCTCTTTTATCAGTTTGTTGATCTCTTTTGCTTGTTCTTGTGATATTCCTTGTTTGATTTTTATTTCTTGACGAACAGTTCCCTGAAGAGCCTGGTCTGTTTTCCCATAGTCTAAAAATTTTAGAGAGATTCCTCTTTTGACCAGTTTGTTTTGTAATATTTGAATTACATTTTTCAGCTTAAATTCATCATCAGAAATTACTGTAATAGTAGTATCTGCTCTTTTTATGTCGCTTTTTGTCCCTTTAAAATCAAAACGATTTAAAATCTCTTTCATTGACATTTGAATCGCATTGTCAACTTCTGCGAGGTTCGCGTTTGAAGTAATATCAAAAGAATGATCTTGTGCCATATAAAAATGCCTCCCTTTTTGTAATATTATAGCAGAACATAGGCTCTTGGGCCGATAGTTTTTTAAGTGTGGTATAATAATTTTATTCCCATGCAAAAAGTTTATAAACTGAGGCCCTCTTTTTCTCAAAATGAGGCAAACTATACAATCCCTTACGAGAAGGAATTGACAGATGAGCAACTCCCCGTTGTAAAGGCTTCGGGCGGACCGATGCTTGTTATCGCGGGAGCAGGGTCAGGAAAGACAAGAGCAATTACATACCGTGTAGCTTATCTTGTTGAATCGGGGATCCCTTTGAGGGATATCTTGCTTGTAACTTTTACAAATAAAGCTGCAAGAGAGATGCTTTTTCGCGTTGAAGGGCTTTTAAGGAGAGACTTAAAAGGTTTGTGGGCCGGCACTTTTCATCATATTGGAAATCTTATTTTAAGAGCGCATGCTGAAAGAATAGGATTTGAAAAAAACTTTACAATTCTTGACAGGGCTGATTCAAAAGATCTTATTGATAAATGTATAAAAGAAGCCGGAATAGATACAAAAACCAAGAAATTTCCAAAGGGAAATATTCTACAGGATGTTTACAGTTATGTTTTAAATACCGCAAAACCTTTTAATGAAGTTATAGAAGGCAAATATCCCCATCTTTTTGATTTTCAGGCCGAAATCAGCAAGGTTATAATAGTTTATGAAGATACAAAAAAAGCTCAAAACTTAATGGACTTTGATGATTTACAGACTAAATTGCTTGATCTTTTGTTGAAACATGAAGATGTTTTAGCCTTATATGCTGAACGCTTTAAACACATCCTTGTGGATGAATATCAGGATACCAATATCATACAGTCTAAAATTATTGAATTGCTTGCTTCAAAATATAAAAATCTTATGGTTGTTGGGGATGATTCCCAGAGTATTTATTCGTTTAGAGGCGCGGAGTTTCGGAATATTATAGATTTTCCCAAGAGATATCCTGGCTGCTCTATTTATAAGCTCGAGCTTAATCATCGTTCCACGCCTGAAATCCTTGACTTGGCAAATGATAGCATTAGCAATGCCGCTGAGCGTTTTGAAAAAATGTTAAAGCCTGTTAGAAAAAAAGGGGTTCAGCCTGTCCTAGCTTCATTTAAAGATGTTTACCAGCAAGCAAACTTTGTTTCACAGCGTATACTGGAGCTTGTTGACGATGGGATGAATTTATCGGATATAGCTGTAATTTATCGTTCGCATTATCACTGCCTGGAGCTTCAAGTGGAATTAACCCGTCGTCGTATCCCGTATGAAGTAAGATCCGGAATGAAACTTTTTGAAGAGGCTCATATAAAAGATGTATTAGCCTATCTTAAGGTTTTTCACAATTCAAATGACAATCTTTCCTGGGCCAGAGTTTTAAGGTTAGTTCCTGGAATAGGCCAAAAGACGGCAGAAAAGATAATTAAAACCATAAAAGAAAATTCTCTTCCCATAAACGAAATTATAAAAGAGTCAATTCTTGCATTTGTTCCAAAGAATGGAAGAGATAGCTTTATGAAGTTCCAAGCGTTAATAAAAGTTTTATCACAAATGACAAGCAGTCCATCAACTATGATGTCTACAATTGTTGAAAATGGATATGCAGATTATTTAAGAATGTCATATCCAAACGCTGGGATGAGAATTGATGAAATAGAGGAACTTGGCAATTATGCTTCTGAGTATGAGAATTTAGAAAAGTTTTTGTCCGCATTGGCTTTATTGGGCGGAGTGTCTGCCGAAGAGATATCTCCCAATGCGGCAACCTCCGAAAAAGAGGCGGTCGTGTTAACTACTGTTCATCAGGCAAAAGGGCTTGAGTGGAAAGTTGTTTTTGTTATTTGGCTCGCGGAAGGGCGTTTTCCGTCTTATCTTACTTTTAATAATGCAAAAGAGCTTGAAGAAGAGAGAAGACTTTTTTATGTTGCATCCACACGAAGTAAAGACCAGTTATATTTGACATACCCTGTTGTTTATCATTCTAGGGAAGGGGAAATTGTGATGAAGGCCAGCCGGTTTGTTAAAGAGATTTCAGAGCATAGATATGATAAGTGGCTGGTAGAAAGCGAATCCCCCGCCTTTTCCGACAATTCCAGCAATATTGGGAGTGGCTCTTTTGGCGAGCAACAAGAGGAGACAATAACCTGGGAAGATTATGGTAATTTTAAAGAAGTAAAAGTTGAAAATAACAAAAAAAATGATTCTAGAGAAGATAAATTTTTTTGGGAAAAATAGTTTAACCCCGATTATTCATACTAGAAGGGACTGTTGCGAAATTCATCTTTTTTCAAAATTGGGGTGAAATTTTCCTTTCTTAATAAAGAGAATAGACTATATGAATAATATTTTAAAAGTTTCTGGTGGATCATTGGTGAGGTTTATGTCTTCTTTTCATCGTGAAGCAATAAAAAGAGGGTCTAACGTTTTGAGGATGACAGAAGCAATCGAGAACAATTTTGGTTTATTGGAACAGAATCCTGAGGGGATTCCAATCAATCTTCCCAATGAAAATGGCAGATTATTTAAAGGGTGGATTGATGCCATGGCGGCAGGAAATGATTCTTTTGGTCATTTAGATTGGTTTCCTCACTGGCATTTATCCGGGACCGGTTTGGACGGTAAGCATAACCATAAAGGAAATATTCGAGGCTTAAGAGATCAATATGAATTTGTGACACGAAAAAAGCTTGCTATAAGGTTTCAGAAGAGAGGATTTCCATCTAAAGAAGAGCTGACTACAGGTATTTATGCTGGAGCAAAAGAAACGTTTGTAGCTGATGTGAAACATTTTGGATCTTTATATTTATGGGCTAGAGATGTAACAGATATGATGCTTTTAAACGTTGGACAGATTAATTTTAGTGGCAGTGCAGAAGATATGGAATTACTTGCTTGTTGTACAAACGATAGTTTGCGAGAGAGACTTGTGCAAGACTATAAAATTGTCATTAAAAATTTAGAAGTTATAGATAGAGTATTTAAGAACCCTTATTTTTTGGCGGAGGATAATGCCTCTCTGGGCTTAAATGCCGGGATTTGTTTTTGTGGGAATAGGGGTATATTCAATACAAAGATTATTGCGTCTGGGCAAGAGGTTTATGCAGATGTTTTATATGACTGTTTTTCCTGTGAAGGGGGTAGTTATTTAACAGATAGGGATAAATTCCCATTAACGTCTTCTTTGTCATTTAGCAGAAGCGTTTTCCCTGAACAGATATCTTCTTTTTTGGAGGCGTTACAGCAGACGGTTGGGACGGATTATCGAAATGCTTTTCATTTTGACGTTTATTTTTTGCATGAAACGATAGAAAAACTTGAGAAAAAAGAAAAGGCGCCAAACTCTTTTTTTATGTCAATATATCTTCATAATAACTCAAGGTTTCCTACATGGCAGATTGCCTTGTATATTTAACCCCGATTAGGAAATCGGGGTTCATTAGCTTGTGCACCATAAAATTTTACTTGCTAACTTAATCTCCTATAAGTAAAATCTTTACTATATGAACAAAGTTTTTTCTGTAAGCGAACTTAACAATACGGTGAAATATTACCTGAAAAATCTTGAGCCTGACGGTGTTTGGGTGAAAGGGGAAATCCTCGGGTTTAAGGCGGACAAACGATACGCAAGTTTTTTGTTGTGCGAAAAAGAAGAGGGGACAAATAATATTGTGGGACAGACTCAAGTTATGTGCTGGGGAAGTGATTTTTGGGATATGGAACGCAAATTGAGAGTAGTAGATAGAACTCTCTCTCTTAAAGATGGGGTTTGCGTCCAGCTAAAATGCCAGTTTGACCTTTGGGCAAAAGCGGGGAGGTTTCAGCTTATCGCAAAAGATATAGAGCCATCTATAACTCTTGGGGAACTTCATCTTTTACGCGCAAAAATTTACAACGAGTTAAAAGAGCTTGGCCTTCACGATAAAAATAAAGAGCAAAGGATATCTCTTTGCCCCCTTAGGATAGCTCTTGTTGCATCGCGCGGCAGCGCAGGATTTAACGATTTTATAAGCGAAATAAAATCTTCAAAATATCCTTTTGTGATAGATTTTTACCACGCTGCGGTACAGGGGGAGAAGGTTGAGGAGGAGGTTCTTTCTGCTATCGCAAAGATTGTTAAAAGAAAAAGAGATTATGATGTTGTTGCAATTGTCCGCGGAGGCGGGGCTGTTACCGACTTGAAATGGTTTGATAATAAAAAAATAGGAATTGCGATTTCCGAATGTCCTATCCCTGTTTTTACCGGAATTGGACACGAGATCAATTTGTCTGTAACCGATATGGTTGCCAATATGAATTTTAAGACACCGACAGCTGTTGCCTCTTTTTTGATCCAGTCAGTTTCGCACTATGAAGAATCTCTCTCTGAATTAATCGATGGAGTTTACACGGAAGCAGAAGCTTTTCTGTCACAGGTTGAAACAAAACTGTATGAGACGATAAAAGATATAAACTCTGAAGGGAAATTTTATATAGAAAGCAGTAAAAGAGATATATCGGAGATAGTGGGGAATCTAACGGTAGATCTCTCTCATTTTTTGAGATCACGCAGAGAGGAATTAGAGCATCTTGAAGAGAAGGTTGCAATTTTTGATCCGATAAACACTTTAAGGTTTGGTTATAGCATTACTAGAGATTCAAATGGGAAGATCGTTAAAAAAATAGAAGATGTCGATATAGCAGACAAAATATCAATTTCTCTTCAAAATGGGGATATTTGCGGGGAGGTTGTAAATAAGGAGGCAAAGCATGGCAGGTAAAAAAGGGGTCTACAAAGTTGCGTACGAAGGACTGCAGGTGATTTTTAATGAGTTGCGGGAGGGGAATATTGAAGTCGATGATCTTGAAGTAAAACTTAAAAAGGCGTTGGAATATATAAAAACCTGCAAAGAGATACTCAAAAAACAGGAGACAAAGGTGACAGATATTTTAAAGGAGATTAAGGATGAGGGGTAGAGGCACAAACTTTTGTGCCGTAAGCAGAAAGCTAATATCCAAGGAATGACAACCAAGCTAGGATTGTTGCGAAATTCATCTTTTGTTAATCGTAAGTTTCCTCGACAAAAATAAGTATTTTGCAATACTTTCAAAATGTAATAACTTTATCGCTTTCTTTCACTATTTCATACATATCTTTTAATGTTGAAATAGGACATGCTTCTGATTCTTTTTGTTGCCTGGACTTAATGCAAGTTCCGCAGGCATAGACTTTGCCGCCCGATTTAAGGAATTTGTCTGACTGTTCAATAGTATTGAATTTATCTGTACTAACACTTTGATATTCCACTCCTTTACCCATAAAAAAGACCTTAACTTCATCCTGTTGGCCTATAGAATAATTCGCGTACCGAAGAGCATTCCAACATGTTTCTGCGTCGTTACTTGAAATAATTATACCTATTTTCATTTTAGCCCCCTTTTTTTAGAAAGTACTATTCCATAATGATATGGTTTTAAGTTAAACTGGATGGGATTATCAAATCCTGCTTCTTCTCCCCATTTAACGCACTGGTCTGGATTAGGGCGAATATCCATTGACGGACCTCGTGGTGTTGTTGAATCATAATTCCAATGGATTATTCCAACCTTCCCATCTTTCTTTAAAATTCTATTTGCTTCAAGAAGCAGTGAAGTAGGATTTTCAAGGTGAAGGATATTAAAAAGCATGGCATAGTCTACGCTTTCATCTTCTAATCCTGATCCAAAAGATACAAAATCGCGGAGAATAATTTCTATATTTTTCAATCCATGCTTTATTGCTTCGCTTTTTGTTGTTGAAATCATTTCCGGTTCAATATCAAGGGCAAAAATTTTGCCTTTAATGATTTTGCCTGCAGGAATTGTGAATGTTCCATAGCCGCATCCAAACTCCGCGACATCATAAGTTTTATTGTTTAAGCCAAGTGTTGCAAGAATTTTATCAGGATTAAAAAACTTCTTCCACATTTCACTGTCCGGCATTCCGCTATCTCTTGCTTTCATTGTTTTGTCTGCTCCATTTATTTGTTGCTTTGCTTACTTCTGATAAATGTTCGATTAGTACTTGCCTCATAATGTCACAAGCCTTAATGACTTTTAAGTTAGAGATTCGATAAAATATATTGATTCCATCTCTTCTAGCTTTGACAATTCCTTTGGCACGCATCAAAGCCAAATGTTGAGATAGATTGGATTTTCTAATTTTCAGTTTGGCTAACAATTCACCCGCCGCCATCTCATTATTTCGTAAAATGTTTATAATTTCTATTCTTATTGGATTAGCCAGGGTTTTGCATATCTCTGCATGTAGCTCGTATATCTGTTTCATAGTTTCGAATATTATAAACTATAATTTCTAAAATGTCAAGAATGCGGAAAATTATTATTTTATCCTTGGAATAAATTAAAACGTCATGTAATATATGCATAAGTATGTCTTTGCCAAAGAAAAAATCAAGAAAAATTATTGTAAATGGAGTTAAATATAGATGGCTTGGGTTTGCCACTAAATATGAAGGGGATGATTATGCAGAGATATTTGTAGAGCTTTTTGATAACCCTAGGAAAAAAATAAAAGCGACATTTACTTTTTCAAAATTACAAAAAAAATATAAGGAAGTTGGCCACAAGTTATTCGTTCCTGCAGATAAGCCTCCACCATATATAGTGAGGCAAACTATAATATATGCTCTAAAAAACGGCTGGAAACCGGATGAAGAAGGTGGTGTTCTTGATCTGGGCAATCTTGATGAAAAATTAGATTATAGTTTAATGAAAAAGCAAGATGTATTTTAATCAAACATAAACAGAATAATTTCTTATTTTGACAGAGATAATATGATATAGAGGGAAGTAACGGGGATAAAGACAAAAGTGTATTTTATTAGCCCTTGGCTACCCTGAAGCCAAAGGCCTTGAAACAACGCTTTGGTTTATCGTAGCCACGGTAGGCACCTCTAAAGGGATTCGTTTTGAAGTCAAACCAAGAACCACCGCGCAACACTCTGTCTTCACCAGTTCTAGGACCTTTAGGATTATTAATGTCCTTAAAATTGTACAACCAATAAAAATCAGCTACCCATTCCCAAACATTTCCTGCCATTCCCATCACCCCTTCTGGCGTTGTTCCTTCAGGATGAGCGTCTACAGGCTCCGTTCCTTCTCTCTTTCCATTTACGCTAGATGTAAACTTTGATGGGTCAAAATCATTTCCCCACGGATATTTACGGCCATCTGTTCCTCTTGCTGCAAGCTCCCATTGAGCTTCCGTTGGAAGATGGTATCCTTTTTCTATTAAATTTTTACTTAGGATTACTTTTATAATTTCTCCAGCTCTATTACGTTTAATAGTATAAGCAGGTTCAAGCCCCTGCTTTTTACTTAACCAGTTGCAATACTCAACAGCATCAAACCATGACACCCCAGCTATTGGATGATTAGCTTTTTCTGGATCTGATACTGCCGCCGGAACTTCTCGATTTGTATCTTCAAGGTACATTTTATATTCCCTGTTTGTCACAGGATATTTACCTATACTGTATCCAGAAACAGTTACCTCTCTCACCGGTTGTTCATCCCTGTAATCAGTACCCCCCATTTTAAATGTTGATGCAGGAATTTGAATCATCTCAGTTATACTACCAACCGAAGAAAAAAATAAATCTTTCAAAAAACAACCAAAAGCGGCAAGCTTACCAGGATCAACCATAGCTTTACGCATCATATTTCTTGTAAAAGGGAATCCATAGGCTATAACATCTGCGATAAATTCTTCAGTTAAAATTACATCCTCAGAAGATTTTATCTCTTCAAAGCTTTGATATAACTCTTTTATCGGTCTTCTTTCTATTGTCTTATCCAAATCAAAAGATACTACCTTTTTATATATCATTTCCTATACTTTTCGAAAGAGACATAATGAAATTTCACGATTAAAAATTATGAAATAGAAAATTCTATTTCTATTAGCGCATGTCTTGAAAACCCTAAAAAAATCTGGTATTCTAATTATTTAGATGTTTGACTATGGCCCCATCGTCTAACGGTTAGGACATCAGCTTTTCAAGCTGACGGTCGGGGTTCGATTCCCCGTGGGGCTATAATCGAGTTTCTAATTCTTACGCTTGAGATGAATTTGCTATCGGTTTATAATTAATTGCAATGGATGTAAAAAATGAAGACTAAATCTCTTTACTTTTTTTGGGATTATGACCTTTCTGAAAAAGAAGTAGTCAATATATTAAAAACAGGGAATAAAACAGAGAAAAACTGGATTATTGCAAGAATATTGGAGTACGCTAAGTGGGACGATATTTGGAAATATCTTTCGTTAAATCAAATTAAGGAAGCTCTTCCTTCATTAAAAATAAATCCCAAGTTTAAAAACATTTGGCAATATGCTGTAAACAGGTGGACAAATGCCAATTAGTATTTTGACTGATTTTCAAAGGGAATTCCTGAAGGTTTTTTTTGAGCAAAAAATGTCGGATTCGTTTTATTTAACAGGAGGAACAGCTTTATTAGAAATTAAAAATCTAAATATGTTCCCTAAAATGATTAAAAATATAGATTTGGATTTATTAAAGAATTATTTTATTACTATGGCTAATAAATTATTTGATGCTGCTAAACCTTCAAACATAGGAGCCTAGTCCTTTTTGACTTCCATAATCTCCTTTTGCGTCCTTTTAAGCAACTGGCATATAATTTTGTAGCACTTTTGATTGTTACGTCGTGGGACTATTTGCTTCTTTGATAAAACATTTGAAACATTCTTTCCAATCGCTGGCATTCTTTCTTGTCTCGTGCGTCTTTCAGCCCGACTCTTAAATCAACCGCCACTTGCCAATCTCTATCAGTTAAGCTGCTTAGATTTGTTTTTCTAAAGTATGCGGTTAACTGGGGAGGAATTTCACCGAACAACTTGATCCTTTAATTTATTTAACATCTCGGATGCGTGACAAACACTAGAAACCTTCATACCCATTTAATCGATAAAACGAGAGTGCAATTTCACCTTTTTAATTGGGGGGATAGAAAGTTCTACGGACATAATTTGTCGTGGTTAAGGTTGAAAGGAAATGTTATAATTATTTAAAGACCAATGGAAATAGAATTTTCGCCTCATGCCAAACGGCAATTAAAGGAAAGAGAGATAAATTTCAAAAAGGTTGAGAAATCACTTAAAAAACCTGATGAAATTGTAAATGGCAGTTTGCATGGAAGAAAAATTGCTCACAAAATATTTAAAATAAAAAATAAAATTTTTCTTTATCGGATTGTTTTCATTAAGGAAAGTTTAAAATATTTTATTATTACAGTATATAGGACAACTAAAATTCAAAAATATTTTAAGGGGGAGAAGTTAAAATGAAGGTCAGTTATGATGAGCAATCAGATTCAATGTATTTACGATTTAGCGATAACCCTTATTACGAAAGCGATGAAGTAAAAGATGGCATAATTTTGGATTACGACAAAAAAGGGAAAGTCATAGCTATTGAAATTTTGGATGCATCAAAAAACTTACCAGCTCCAAAATCAGAATTTTATACTATTGGTTTTGAAATGCTAAAACCCCAATTAAAAATTTTAAAGAAACGATAATGTGCGAAACTATCGGCCTTTGCTGATTATTATAATTTTCTGTTGTGTCCCCTTACGAACTTGGCATATAATTTTGTAGCACTTTTGATTATCACGCCGTGGGGCTATAAATTTTGCTGGTTTTACATCAGATCCAATCACGCATAGAATTGTATTTTGAACGACCAAATATATGATAAAATTAAAGATAACCCCGATTATTCATGGTGAACTCAGAAATTAACCTCGATTATCATAATTGGGGTTAAGAAGAGGAGCGTAGAATTTTATGACAAACAAAAAAGATATTATTCTGGCAATAGATGATGATGATTGCATGCTTATAACTTATGAAGCTGTTTTAAGAAAACATTATGATGTTATTGCGACCCCTTCTGGGACAGACGGTCTTGAAATATTAAAAAATCAGTCTATAAACCTTGTCCTTCTTGATTATATGATGCCCCAAATAGATGGCCTTGAGGTTTTAAGAAAGATAAAAGAGATTGATTCTGACATAGAAGTAATAATGATAACAGCTGCCGACGAAGCAAAAGCGGCTGTCCAAGCTATAAAATTGGGCGCGTATGATTATATTACCAAGCCTTTTGAAGTTGAGACTCTGCTTGCTGTCATAAAAAATGTTTTAGACAAACAAAACCTTAAAAAAGAAAATTTATGCCTAAAGAAAATAGTGGATGACGAGTTTAAAGATATTGATCTTATAGGAAATTCTTTTGTCATTAAAAAAATAAAAGAACAGATTGCTTCTCTTTATGATGTTGACAGTACTATTTTAATAACAGGGGAGACGGGGACGGGAAAAGAGGTTGTCGCAAGGGCTATACATAAGTTGAGCTTGCGCAGAAGACATCCTTTTGTTTCTGTAAACTGCGCTGCCATACCTGAAAATTTATTTGAATCAGAGCTTTTTGGTTATGAACGAGGGGCTTTTACGGGGGCATTTGAGAGGAATATAGGCAAGTTTGAGCTGGCGGATCAGGGAACAATCTTTTTGGATGAGATTGGATCTCTTCCTATGACGATGCAGTCAAAATTGCTGCGAGTTTTGGAAAACAAGTCTTTTGAGCGGGTGGGGGGGCATAAACTGATTACTTCTGATGTCAGGATTATTTCCGCGACAAATGCCAATTTAAAAGAGTCCATTGAAAAAGAGACATTTCGAGAAGATTTATTTTACAGATTGAATGTCATAAACATAGAAATTCTTCCTCTTCGTGAACGGAGAGAAGATATAGAGCCGTTATTACTGTTTTTCTTTGATAAATTTTGCAGAGAACTTAAAAGAAAAAATATAAAGCTAAGCCATCGGGTTTTTGATTTTGCTTCTTCCTACGAATGGACGGGGAATGTTAGAGAACTTAAAAATTTTGTTGAAAGGCTTGTTGTTTTGGGAGAAGAAGTTTTGATAAAAGATAAATCCCGATTATTCACGGTAAAACCAGAAATTAACCCCGATGATCATAAATCGGGGCTTGAAATTCCTTCTGGTCGGGGTAAAGAGCTTGATTCTGATCCTCCTGTCGGTTTTAAAGAGGCTGTTAGGCAATTTGAGATTGATCATATTAAACGGGCGCTTGAAAAGACGGAAGGGAACAAAAGTTCCGCCGCTAAAATTTTGGGATTAAGCAGGACAACCCTGGCCTCAAGAATACAAGCCTTGAAGATAGAATAATAAGTGTGGGACTGTTGCAAAATAACGAATGTGCCATGATGAACCCTTAGGCTGAGCTCAGGGTGACATTACGCAACAGTTTCCACCTGACTTAGGACACCCCCTCTAAATTGAGCACAAATCAATAACTTTTAGGACACTAAACTTAACCACATTCCAATCTAAGCTAAAATTCTTGGGATACTAAAATGTCCTAAGTCAGGAACTATTCCAGAATGATCTTTTGCCCCCCAGCCCCCTAAAGGGGGAGATGGAGAAATGGGAAAAAAATATGAGATTGTTGCAACAAGCCCAACATACAACCGATAAGTAGTGTGAAGTCCCCTTTAGGGGATTTAGGGGCATAAAAAGCAATAAAATTCTTGGGACACTAAATGTCCTAAGTCAGGAAATAGATTCCCGTTTTCACGGGAATGACAATTACGCAACAGTTCCCAAGTAGAATCTACACCTCACAACAAAACAATTATTTTTCTCTGGCGCACTCTCAAATTTAACTTTTTTAGCGGGATTTAGTTTATTTTATAAGCGCTATAATAATTTGTTCCGTCAACTCTGTTAGACCATGTTCCGCTTAGAGAACCCGCATCAAAAAAGGATGCGGTGACAGAGGCCCAATTAAGTTGTCCCTCATTGACAATGTAGGTCATAACACCATTGGTGTAGGTATATGTGCCGGAAACAGTTTCCCCTCCGCCGGTACTTGCAGAAAGCACTACAGTTCCTTGTGTTGCGGAGATTGGGAAAAATTCAGCAATATTATTATACCCCTCATTTCCTTCCCAAAATTCGTACCAACGTCCCTGCAAAGTGTAGTCGGTTGAGTTATTGCGCGTCGCATGGGCGCCAGTTGAAGTATTTCCGCTATTATTCTCTGCGGAACCATCGATTGTGTTGTCATTGGTAAATGTTCCGCTGAATGTTATATTGCCGTTGCTGCTGAAATAAAAGACAACAGTTGTCCCATCATAAGTATAAGTGCCTGCTGCTTCATTTGTTCCTATGGCGATTGTTCCTTCGTCAGTTAATGATGTTGTTATTGTTGATGTTGATGTGCATTCGAGTAGATATAAGCTTTGGGAGGTGCTTTCCCACGTAACCAAAAGAGCCCATTTCCCTGCGATGACGCTGCTGGCATTTCCTCCGTTGCTTGTTCCTGTTGAAGTTGAACCTGAGCAGCCAAAAATTCCAATCACGGCAATAATGGAAATACTGGCAATAAGAAGAAACAAGATTAAGAAAATATTTTTATTCATATGAAAATCCTCCTACGAGAAACTTTTTTACTTTAAGCAATTATAACATAATACTAAAAATTCATTTTGACTTTTTACAAGTTTATTTTGACTTTTTACCCCTATTATTCGCAATCATCTACTATTTCTAGAGTCTTATTCGAAAAATTGTATATTCTGTCTGTTGCAATTCCGCTGGCCATTGATCTTGTTATTTGGTCTAAGTCGTCTCTTTTGGCAACTTTTAATAAAGCTTCTTTTATAGCTCTTTCTGCTTTTTGGGAGCATTCGACCAGCTTTAACTCCAACATGTTTACTGCCTCTTTTGCAAGAGATATATCTTTTGCCTCAGATGCTTTTATGAGGAAAGGATATACAACCTCAGTATCTAAGCTGGAAGCAAAGACGATTTGCATTCTCAAAGTCCTCTTTGTTTTTTCGTTTTCAGGCAGCTGTAAAAATTCTTTTTTGTATAAAACTTGAGGGAGTAAGACGCTTTGCATTATTTTTCCAAGCGTACCGTAGAAAGTGAATCTGTTTTTTGATAACGATTCAAGGGTGTTAATAAGAGTCTCTTCACATAAGATTTTTTCCCCTTCTGGAGTTTTGACCTGTATGTTTGCAATTTGTATAATTGACATTAAAAGATCTTTTATTTCTCTTTCTGTTGTTTCTGCATACTCCATAATTGTTAGCAGATCTGAAATGTCTTGTTTTATGTTGGTTATTAGCGCTTTGCCTTCAGGAAGTTTTAGTCTTGAAAAAACTCCCGCATTAACCAATGCTGAAATCGTTGCTTGAAATAAAACAGCCGGAAATGCTGTGAGTTTAAAAAAAGGCCCTTGTGCGAGGGGAGAGAGTTTTGAATCTCTTATAACCTTATAATCTACAGTCACCATTTTTTTATCATTCTCCTTTCAAAAATTTAAGGAGCATAAAAATCAATTTATTATTAGCTTATGTTTTTATCTTTTGAGCCTTTTTATAACCGCGTAAGCGACTGTTGTTTCCGCTTCTTTCCTGATTTGATCCTTTAAATCTTCTGGCAAACTATCATTGGCAAGCATTCTACTCCATATCTTGAATTTTGTCCCTTCATTAAAAGGGGCAATATATGTTAAAAATATTTCTTTGAGCCCCTCATCTGTAAAATCAATCTTTTCCCCCAGAATAGCGACAATCGGATCACTTGGGCTTAAATGACTTCCAGGGTAATGGACTTGCATAGGTTTCATTAGCTTCAAGACATATCCTGCAACGTTTCTGTCTTCTAAACAAAACCTTAGTCTCCCTTTGTGTAGTATGTGATTTTGCTGAACAGGAGAGATTCTTTCAATGGCAGCCAAGTATTCCATCGCAAAATCAGGCTCGTTTACTGGAGCTCTATCCACCAGATAAGCTATGTCGTATTCAATAAGAGACTTATGTTCTGCCCCTTTTAGTATTTTACCTGCGAGAGAAAATAGTTCTAAAAAAGCCCTTGCGATTTGTTTGTTGCTCATTGCGCTTGCAGTAGATAAATATCCTAAAATATTTTTTAAATCTTCTTGAAATTGGTCCCTTTGCATTCTCTCTGATGTTTCGCTTAGTCCCCCTGCTTCAAAAGAAGTCAGTAAGGCCCTTAAATCTGTTAAAAGATTTAAAGTAGCTCCTTCATGAGGTATCCCACCTACTAAAGTATCATTTAATAACCTTGCTATCTGAACGGCGGCCGATATTTCATTGAGAGATGTTAGATGTATTTTCCCTACAAATGAATTGAACCTTACCCTTAAAGGATCATTTACATTTTTGCTAATAGATTCGTCCATTACTGATATGAAGTCTTTTACAGATTCAAGATGATTGCAACTGTAGTTTCCGGCATTAAAAGTTTTTTCGAAGTCAGCGTATTCTATTATATTAAGCATTACACCTGTCAATTCGACTAAGGATTTTCTCTTGTATTCAGCAGAATCAATTTTATTTATATCTACTAACTTTGCTGTAATAGGCCATATATTCATATGCTCACATATTATTCTTTTAAACCTATCTGATGCGACCCCTTCTCCGTTTGCGATTCTGGCCAGATCTTGTTTTGAGATATAACCAAAAAACCATGGCTGGCTCGCTAAGGTATCTAATACCTGTGATGTGTAAGAGTTGAATTGCGCAAAAGGGTAACCTCCATCAGTTAGTTTTAATTTCCTAGATAGTACTTGCATTTTGTTTTTCCTCCTATTAAATTACCCCCGATTATGATATCGAAGTTAAACTCTGTTTTTATCTTTCGAGCCTTTTTATAACCGCGTAAGCGTCTGTTGCTTTCACTTCTCTTATGATTTGATCCTTTAAATCTTCTGGCAAACTATCATTGTCAAGCATTTTCCTCCATATCTTGAATCTTGTCCCTTCATTTAAAGGTTCAATATATGCTAAAAAACCTTCCCTAAGGGTTTTGTCGGTGAAATCAATTTTCGAGCCTAAAATAGCAACTATAGGGTCAGCTGGGCTTAGATGGCTTCCGGGATGGTGTGCTTTCATTGGTTTCATTAATGTTAAGATATAGTGTGCGACTTCTCTATCTTCTAAACAAAACCTTCGTCTCCCTTCGTGCAATATAGAGGATTGATGGTCACGAGAGATTTTAGTGATAGCAGCCAAGTATTCCATTGCAAACTCAGGATCATTTACCGGAGCTCTTTGAACCATATAGCCTATATAGTATCCCATAAGGGATCTATATTCTGCCCCTTTTTCCCCTTTTAGTATTTTACCTGCGAGAGAAAATAGTTCTAAAAAAGCCCTTGCGATTTGTTTGTTGCTCATTGCGCTTGCAGTAGATAAATACTCTAAAATATCTTTTAAATCTTTTTGCAAACGGTCCATTTGACTTTTATCTAGTGTTTCGTGAGCAGTTCTTAGTCCACTTGCTTCAGGCAAAGTCAGTATGGCCTTTAAATCTGTTAAAAGATTTAAAGTAGCTCCTTCATGAGGTATTCCACCTACTAAATTATCACTTAATAATCTTGCCACCTGAACGGCGGCCGATATTTCATTGAGAGATGTTATATGTATTTTCCCTACAAATGAATCGAACCTTACCCTTAAAGGATCATTTACATTTTTGCTAATAGATTCGTCCATTGCTGATATGAAGTCCCTTAAATCTTCTGAATCAAAATTGAAGGGATCTCTGACATTAAAAGCTTTTTCAAAGTCCGCGTATTCTATTATATTAAGTACTACATTTGTCAGTTCAACTAACGCCACGATTTCTTGTGCTAATGCTTTTGTAATAGGAAGTATATTCATCTGCTCACATATTATGTTTTTAAAATGAACCGATGGCACTCCTTCTCCGTTTGCGATTTTAGCCAGATCTTGTTTTGAGATAGTGTTTCTAATCCATGGCTGATTTGCTAAGTCCTCTAATACCTGTGATGTATGAGGGTGGAATTGTGCAAAAGGGGAAACAAGACGACCTCCATCAGTTCGTCCTAAATCTCTAGATATTCTTTGCATTTTGTTTTTCCTCCTATGGGTTTGTTGCATAATAGCAATCTTTGCAATTTGTCATCCCCGCGAAAGCGGGGATCCATCTCTCTTTCTTTTCGGAATGTAAATTAATAAATTTCACTCCGATTATAATAATCGGGGTTCAATGTTTTTATTTCCTGCTCTTATTTCCTCCTCTTGCGCCCTTGTTTTTATACCTTTATAATATCCTCATGCAATTTGGAGTAACTTATTATCCTGATCAGTGGCCAAAAGATATTTGGGATAAAGAGTTTTCTAAAATAAAAGAGATGGGTTTTGAAATTGTCAGGTTTGCTGAAATGGCCTGGGATTTTGTTCAGCCTAAAGAAGATAAATGGGATTTTAGCGGGCTTGATGAGGCTTTAAAAATTTGCCAAAATCATAATTTGAAAGTATTACTTGGGATTCCTGTTGCTCAGGCTCCTCAGTGGCTGGTTAAAAAGCATCCCGAAATTCTTCATGTTGCAAATACAGGATATATTCATCCTGCATATGGTCCCCGTCCCAATGCCTGCCGCGATAACGAAACATTTAAAAAATATGCAAAAGCGCTTGTTCATAAAATGGCGCAAAGATATAAAGATCATCCCGCAGTTTATATGTGGCAGCTTGATAATGAGCCTAATTATCCTCCTCTTGATTTAACTGATAATAAAGATTTTTGTCATTGTGAATCGACGAAAAAAGCTTTTATTAAATGGGCTAAAAATAAATATCAATTGCTTTCAAAATTAAATGAAAGATGGGGGACAAAATTTTGGGCAGGGACTTTTTCTTCTTTTGACGAAATAACGCCCCCAAGAGTCGGTATGTGGGATGCGGGAAACCCTCATATCTATCTTGACTGGTTCAGGTTTAAGTCTGAAAATATTTCCGCATGGCTTAAAGAGATAAAAAAAATTGTCAGAAAGTATGATAAGAATAGAAAAATTGGGACTAACAGCTTTACAAGTATTGTTAATAGAATTGTTGATCACAGAGTATTAGCGGAAGATATGGATTTTTTCGGATGGGATATTTATCCTAAAGGGACACAAAATTCTTTAGAGTCTCTTGCCCAGATCGCGGATTATTGGAAAGGTGTTTGTCATGCTACAGGATCATCGTTTATAGTTTCTGAGCTTCAAGGGGGCCCGAATGTTAGGTGGGGAAACGGTGACTGGGTTAAAGGCGAAGAGATTAAAGAGTGGGTCGATTTATTGGCAGATCATGGGGCAGAGATGATTTTATTTCATAACTTTCGGCCCCCTCTGTTTGGGTCGGAGACAGGAGGTTTTGGAATTTTAAAGCCCGATGGAAGCCCCACGGAAAGATATTACGCAATAAAAGAGATTATTGCCCAAGGTTGGGATGATTCGCGAACCGTACCAACAAAACTTGCCATCTATTATTCTCGTCAGTCTGATGTTCAGACTTTTCAGGAAGAGGGATGGCAGAGGCCGGCTCCTAATGACTGGTTTTCCGGGCGGGGTGATTTGGGGTTGTTTTATGGGAACAATTCGATTGTAGGCGCTTACCGTTTGGCTTATGGCAAAAAGATACAACCCTCTTTTATTTTTGATACGGAATTGGAAAGAGGGGAGATTAATTGCGCCATTTTATTGCTGACTAATCCTTATTTATTAAGCAGCAACCAGTTCGCCAACCTTAAAAAATTTGTGGAATCGGGAGGAACATTGATTTCTGAATCCCGTTTTGGCTTAAAAGACGAAGACGGCCATTTATATGAAACTCCTCTTTTGGAGGAGCTTTTGGAGTCTGAACATCTTTATACAGAAATTATTGGCAAAGAGATGAAAGTTGAAGGTTCCCCTGTATTTGGTTTCAGGGATCTTTTAAAGATTAACGAGAAAAGTTGTGTAGTTTTAAAAAAATATGACGACGGGCATCCTGCTTTAATAGAGAAGAAGTTTGGCAAAGGTAAAATTATTTATGCCACGTTTAGCCTATTTTCAAACATATTAAAGCATGGAGATTTTACTCTTAGCCTTTTTTAACTGACCATAATAAACCCCGATTATTCACCCCGACTAGGAAATCGGAGTGAAATTTCACCAGTTTCTTAATGATAATAAACTATTGGAGGGAAACCTTAAACAATGTTCAGCAAAAAAATTATATCATTTAATTTGAGTGTTGTTGTTGAGAGGGGAGATGTTGACGAGCTCTATAATAAAGTTGTTTCTGTTCAAAATGGAGGAGAACTTACTGACGAGCTAGTAGATGCCCTTAAGTCATTTGGGTTTCCAGTGGTGAAAAGCCGTATTTCTCAGGCTATTCAAAGTGGAGGGATACCTTCTATTTTATTGAGATTCTGCAGGCCGAGAATAGATTTAAATATGATAAATATTCCAGGCGGAGAATTTATATTTCAGAATGTAGAAGGAGTAAGGGTGAACGGTTTTAGAGTTAGCAGGGATCTAATTACAAATGCTCAATATAAGGTGTTTTGTGATAGTACCGGATATCAGCTGCCTGCATTTTGGGATGATAGACTCTTTGGTTTTGAAGCTGAAGATGAGACGAGAAGAGTTGTTGGTCATTATTTACCCGTTGTAGGGGTCTCTTTTTATGATGCGCAGGAATTTGCCAAATGGACTGGGAAGCGTCTTTTAACGGAGCTTGAATGGGAGCGGGCTGCCGCCGGCCCTATGGGAAGTTTCTTCCCTTGGGGAACTTTGTTTGTAGATGATTGGATTGTGTTTAAAGATTCTCACACGAGGCCTATTAATAGAAATGGTGTAGAGATGGGGAAGAGTGTGGAAGGGGTGAGGGATTTGGCGGGAAACGTGTGGGAATGGACGCGTTCATTTTATGAAAGAATTGACTTTTCAATGCCTCGTGATCCGATATTTGCCACAGAAGGAGAGTCTATTTCCTGTCGCGGCGGCGCATACTGGATTCATAACTTGGATTATTTCAAATGCAGTCATCGGCACGGTATATCGAAAAATATTCGAGACAATTCTACTGGATTTCGAGTTGGCGATGATTTATAAAACCCGATGATGATAATCGGGGTAAATAGGTTATTAATATATGAAGCTTGTAATGAAACGGATACTTGAGTTCGCGAAAAAAAACTGGCCTGAAGATATATCTGTCCCTTTAAAAGGGAAATCAGCTAAGCATTTAAGAGTGCTTCGTGACCCTCAGATTATAATGAAAGAGTTTATTGTTGCGGATTTGAGGAAGGGCTATGGGTTTAATTCTGATTTGGCTATGAAAGTGGCCGAAGTTGCAATGCTAAATGTCGATTTTACAGAAGGGTTTTTAAAATATCTGGCAGAGGAATCCAAACTTCAAGAGAGGTTTTTGTCAGGAGAGGTCAAGGCTGCCGTGGAAGATACGCATAAGAAGAAATTTTACGAATTTTTGGCGATTACAAAAATAGAAAAGAACAAAGACTTATATCAAAAGTTTACCATGAAAGATAATGTTTTTGTTCTGACAGAAGAATGAAATTTAAGCTATGGGTGAACGATAGATAAGAGGGTTGAAAGGCGAATAAATAAACAAACAAGGAGGTGATTTGAATGGGATTTTTGATGAGAGGACTTGTTGAAAAATTTAATACACAAGTGCCGGTACAGAAGGAAACATTTCGAGGTGGGAAGGAGGATGTTAATGTAAGAGGTTTTTCCCGTGGTGAAACCAGCCGCATTGGCAAATTTTTTGGTATTCCTAAATCTTTTAGAGGTGGGGCTGAAGCTGAGATGCATGCGTTTGTAATTCAGTCTTTGCAATCTGAATATAAATTTTCATATCCACTTGCAGGCTCAATTGCGGATATCTCTTTGAATAACAACGTGGAGTTTACAGAAGACTTTTTAAAAGCTTTGATTTCGGATAGCGCGCTTCAGCAAAAATTTACCTCTGGAGAAGTTTTGAAAGCTGTTGAAGAAGTCCAAAAAAAAGGGAAATATGACTTTGGCACAATAGCGAGCATAATGTTAAACCAGGGGGTTACTGCTAAATTTACGATGAAGAGCAATGTGTTTATGCTTTTATCTTCGGTGAATGATGTGGCATCGCAACCTGACGTGATCAGTTCTAATAAGCCGGCAGGGGCTTGGTATCAAGGGGATTTCTATGGTAGTGAAGGGATGCGATATGCTGTTATCTAAATAAATATAACAAACAAAACACCGGCCGAGTCTTGTTTGGAGAAAGGCTGGTGTTTTTGTTTTGTTGATGATAGAATTTTTTGGATAAATTAAATGAAATTAAATATCGGTTGCGGCAAAAAATATCTGCCGGATTATGTTAACATAGATTTTTTTGATAAGACAATTGCAGATAAAAATTTAAAATGCTGGGAGTTGCCTTATAAAGAAGATTCTGTGGATTCAATTATTGCGGAACAGCTTTTGGAACATATTGGTTATGTCGGAGCTAAATTCGCATTAAGTGAATGGTTTAGAGTTCTTACTCCCAATGGTCATTTGTCTCTTACAACCCCTTCTTTTGATGATAATATTAAGGCCTATTCAGAAGCTTCTTCTGGTAAAAAAGCAGCCTTGTTAAACTGGATATTCGGGATGGAATATGAAGGATATCAGCATAAATTCTGTTTTTCAAAAGAGATATTACGCAAGGAACTTGCAAAAGCAGGATTTGCAGATATAAAAATCAGTCAGTTTGAATGTGGCAAAGATCGAGTTTCTTTTAGGGTGGAATGTAAAAAGCCTGAAAAATATGATCAAAAATATTCTGTTGTATCAGCGTTAAGAAGAACTTTTGTTGCGGGGAAGATTATCGACCCTCAAAATGTTCATCCGGTTAAAATAGAATTAGAAAATTTAATCGATAAAATTCTTCAAATCGATGTTTATTCCAAAGAATCTGTTTTTGAGCTTTTATATGATTCTATTATTTTAAGCCCGCATATTGGAAGAATTGTTTTTGATGTTTTTAATTCTTTTAAATTGTTTCCAACAGATTCGGTCAAAAAACTTAAAATAGTTATCCCTTATCTGATAAAGAATAATTTTATCCTTCAGCTTTATAGCTTTTTTGTAGGTTCTTCTAATTATATAAGTGATAATGTTGAAAATTATTTATATGCTTGTGAATCCGCGAAGTCTTACTTAAAGAGTTTGCAAAAAATCCCTTTAAATAAACTGTCAAAAGGGATTTTTTGTTTTCGTAGTGTAAATAAGCTCCCTTACTTAAAGGTTATATCTATGTTTGATTTGAGCCATATTTTTTATATAGCTGCCAGCCTCTCTGCGCAAGGGGCAAAAGCTTTTATACAAAAAAAGAATAAAGAGGCGAAGAATTTATTTGATGAAGCTTTAAAGTTTAATCCTAAAAATATTTTTGCCTGCTGGAATATGGCAAGACTTTGTATATTAAATGGAAATTTGTTGGGAGCTATAGATTTTTATTCTAAATCTTTAATGGGTTGTTCCCCTTATCTAAAAGAAGATTTATTAAAAGAATTAAACGCTGTGCTGCGAAAAAATAGATGGAGGGGCTATAATAAGCCGGTTATTTATGACGAATCCAAAATTTAGGGATCAAATGTATGTTCCTGATTGTTGTGTTTGGGAGATAACACGAGGGTGCAATATGCGCTGTATCCATTGCGGAGCCTCCGCCGGCCCAAAACGTTCAAAAGAATTGACAACAGAAGAAGCTTTGAAGGTGTGTGAAGATTTAAATGATATTGGGACAAAAGAGGTCTCTTTGATTGGAGGGGAGGTTTTTGTAAGAAGGGATTGGTTTCAGATTGCCAAAAAAATACGTTCTTTGGGGATGAGGTTAGTTATTATTACTAATGGATTGCTGGTTGATGATAACGTTATAAAACAACTCAAAGAATTAAAATTGAGGCGTTTGGGGGTTAGCCTTGATGGAAGCGCCTCTGAAACTCATGATTATATAAGAGGGACAAAAGGATCTTTTAATCAGTTAATGGAATTGACAGATAAGTTGTCGAAAGAAGGGATTTCGGCTTCTTTCATTACAACGCTTACTCGTTACAACATTTATGATCTGTTTAATATTGCTGAAATAGTTGTTGCGAAAAAAGCAAATTGGCAAATACAGGTTGCCAGTTGTCATGGGACAAGAATGACCAGAAAAGATTTGTTGACTCCTTTAGAGTTTTATTTTGCCGGGCTCTGTTTGGCTGAAATTCAAAAACGATATGCTTCAAAAGAGTTTCTTATAGTTGGGGCTCATGACATGGGTTATTATTCTTGTCGTATCCCTCTTCTGCAAAGAGCAAAGAAACCTTGGAATGGATGTCCGTCAGGCATGACGGCGTTGGGGATTCAAAGTGATGGAGATGTGCGAGGGTGCCTCTCTCTTTATGATGATAAATTTAAGGAAGGGAATGTTCTTGAAACGCCATTATCGGTGTTATGGAACGATCCTAAGAAATTTAAAATTAACAGATATTTTAAAAAAGAGGATTTAAAAGGCTACTGCAAAAAATGTAATTTTGGAGAGATTTGCCAGGCCGGCTGCAAAGACATGGCTTTTAACAGTTCCGGATCCCCTTATAATAACTTGAATTGCTTTCACAGGATTGAAGCTGTAAACGCCAAGAAATAATTGATTTCACCCGATTTCCTAATCGGGGTTCAACACTTTTAAAAGGACCAAAGGCTTATTTTTTAAAAAGCCTCTTTCTGTCTTTAGTTCCGCAACCTGCACATCTACGTATTGTCCTGTTTTCAAGCTTTTTACTTCATCCCCGTTTATTCTTCCCTCAAAGTATTTTCCTCCCCACATCCTTACAAGCGGGATATAGGCCGTATCGTTTATTATTCTATCTACTCTGCAATTTCGAAATATAGAGTTTATCCTAACTGTTGAGCCGTTTAAATAAAAAGATATCCTCCTGTTGTTGATGTCTATCCCCAGCCATCTGTCGCTCCTTGTTGTTATCCCTTCAAAAACACGAAAGAATGATTGCATAAATTATTCCCTCCCTTTGAACTTTTCAGGGTTATCGCTTAATTGGCAGGCAAAATTTCAATAATTTGATAGAATTATAACAGATGCTTCATCAAATTTTAAAAAAATTAAAAGATACTGATGTTTACAATGAAAGTTTGCGTGAAAAAAACTTTTCAGGGCTTATAGGCTCTTCAAAATCATTGGTTGTATCTTCTCTCGCGGAAAAACTTAAAAAGGTAGCCATAATTACAACCTCTTCTTCTGAAGCGCAATGGATAAAAGAAGAGATTTCTGTTTTTTATCCAACACTGACAGTTAGTATTTTGCCTGCTCCAGACGCCCTTTTTTATGGAGAAAAAGTTTCAAAAGAGATTACCGGCAAGAGGCTTAGAGTTTTTGCCGATTTTTTGGCCGAAGATAAAGGGGTTCTTGTTATCCCCTTAAGGTCTGCTATGTATAAAACTTCAGGGACAAGGGATCAGTGGATTGAGCTTTTAAGGGGGGAGAAAGATATAAGGCTTGATAAACTTATAAGCAGGTTGATTGAATATGACTATGAGAGATTGCCGGTTGTCGGAGAGCACGGAGAGTTTTCCGTGAGAGGGGGGATAATCGATATCTTTCCTTCAAATTCTGATTATCCTTTCAGACTGGAATTTTTGGGGGATGAAATAGAATCTATCCGTCCCTTTGATCCCGTAACGCAAAGATCAAAAGAAAAAATTGAAAACATTAAAATATTTAAAAACAATGAAGAGAGAGATGTCTCCCTGCTTTACGCTTTGCCAAAGGAGACAACCTTAATTATTGATGAAAAAAATATCCTTAAAGGAGCTTCGGATCAGCTGATAAAAGATATAAGTCTTTCTCCTGATGTTTTAAAAGATATTGTTCCTTTTATTGAGCTTTTAAAAGAGGCAAAAAAATTTAATCTTTTTTATTTCTCGGGGTTTTTTGAGACGCAAGAAGAACCTCTGTTCTATTCTTCTTCGGATTATACAAACAAAATATCTGTGCTGGAAGAAAAAAGAGATGTTTTAATTGTAACTGAACATCCTTCCCGCTTTAGCCCATCTTTAAAAATTGTGAAAGGACGGATCCGATCGGGGTTTAAATTTGGTGATTGTGAGGTTTTGTCCGATAAAGAGCTTTTTGGAGTGAAAAGTGCGAGGGCGAAAACAGAGACAAAATTGGTTGAAGGGGTAGGCCCCGATATTCGTGCCGATTTTAATATTGGAGATTATGTCGTGCATGAAGACTACGGTGTTGCGATTTATAAGGGGCTCCATAAAATTGAGGAGGGAGAATTCATCCTTCTTGAGTTTGCGGAAAACGACAGGCTTTATGTTCCGCCCCATTCTATGGGTCGGGTTGAAAAATATATTTCTGAAGAGGGATATCGCCCTAAGCTTTCCAGAATGGGAGGGGTGGCATGGAAGGCGATAAAATCTAAAGTAAAAAAATCTGTTCGTGATTTGACAAAAGAACTTTTGGCTTTGTATTCAGAGAGGAAAGAAATAAATAAAATTCCATACTCTCAGGATGACCTATGGCAGAGCGAACTTAAAGATTCTTTTCCATATGAAGAGACCCCCGATCAGTTGAAAGCGATCTCGGACATAAAAAACGACTTGGAATCTGATAAGCCGATGGAGAGGCTTTTGTGCGGGGATGTGGGGTATGGCAAGACAGAGGTTGCAATAAGGGCGATTGTTAAGGTAGCGCAAGCAAATAAGCAGGTGGCCCTCCTTGTTCCTACAACGATTCTGGCGGATCAACATTACCATTACTTGAAAGAGCGGCTCTCTGTTTTTCCTCTAAAGGTTGAGATGCTTTCAAGGTTTAAAAGCAAAGATGAGCAAAAAAAGGTTATTGAGCAATTAAAAAGTGGCGAAATAAATATTATTGTCGGGACCCACAGGCTCCTTCAAAAAGATGTTCATTTTAAAGATATAGGCTTGTTGGTTGTTGACGAAGAACATCGTTTTGGTGTTTCACATAAGGAAAAACTTAAAAAAATAAAAAAGAATATCGATATATTATCAATGACCGCGACCCCCATCCCCAGAACTCTCTATATGTCGCTTGCTGGGACAAGGGATTTAAGTTTAATTCAAACTCCCCCCGCCGACAGATCTCCCATAAGGACATATGTTTCCCCTTTTGATGAAGCGTTGGTTCGAGAGGCTATTCTTAGAGAATTAGATAGAGGGGGACAGATATTTTTTGTCCACAACAGGATAGAGACGATAGATAATATCGCGGCAAAAATAAAAAGACTTGTTCCTGAAGCTAAACTTGTAGTTGCGCATGGGAGAATGAGAGAGATTGACCTCGAGAAGGTTATGGAAAAATTTCTTGATCAAAGATGTGATATTTTATTGTGCACCGCGATTATAGAATCGGGATTGGATATACCAAATGCAAATACTATTTTAATTGATAATGCCCATAAGTTGGGGCTTGCGCAACTTTATCAATTAAGGGGGAGAGTGGGACGCTCGGAAGTTAGGGGATATGCATATCTTTTATATGACCCTAAAGATATTATAGCAGAAAATTCCTTGGCCAGGTTAAAAGCCATCCAGGAATTTATATCGTTAGGATCGGGTTATAGGCTTGCTCTGCGTGATTTGGAGATAAGGGGATCCGGAAATCTTTTGGGGGCACAGCAGCATGGGCATATGCTCTCGGTGGGGTTTGATCTTTATTGTGAGCTTTTGGATGAAGCTGTTAAAGAGATAAAGGGGATAAAAGAGCCGACTCCAAGACAGGTTGTCATCGATGTGGAAAAAGAGGGGTATATCCCGGGAAAATATATTGAAGATGAACAGCAGAGGATAGCTATTTATCGTCGTTTAAACCTTTTATCCTGCTTGGATGAATTGAAAGATTTTAAGGATGAGATAAAAGACCGTTTTGGAAAAATCCCTCAGGAAGTTTTGAAGCTTTTTGATTTTGTCTTTTTAAAGCTAAGCGCCGGTAAGATGGGGATTGTTTCGATTAGGGGGGATAAGAGGATTGTTGTTGAGTGGATAGATGGGAGACAAAAACGGTTTAAAATTGAGGGTAAAGATCGACTAGGAGAGATTGTCGCGAGATTGAAATCAACCCCGATTTCCTAATCGGGGGGAATAATCGGGGTTAATTTTTAATCAAACCTGTCTTTCATCGCTCTTATAGCTCTTTGGCTTCTTATTATGGCTATCGGTTTTTTTGTTTTTTTGTCTTTCAAGACGATGGCTTCATCCCTTATCTCTACGTTCCCCTCTTCAACATCTTCAATTGTCGTCTTTGAAAGGTATACAGAGGCCAAAACTTCTGCTATTTGGGCGTTTAGCTCATCTCCGATAAAAACTCTAGGATTGATTTCTATCTCCGTATGCGCTCCCTTTATAGGGTTTGATCCGCTGTATTTTTTCCACACCTTTTTTAATTCGTCTTCAAGCTTTTCTAACTGGCTTTTCATTTTTACCATCTCCTTTCAAGAGAGACCGTTCTTTCCATCCGTCAATTACTAGTGAAGGGGGTATTTCGCAGGCTACTCCGCAGTTGAGTAAAAATCTTGGCAAATCTATGACCTCCAATCTTTTTTGTGAGTCTTGAGGCTGCGGGAGTGTAGCTGCAATTTGCTCTTGAACAGGGAATCCTGGATTGTGTCTTAATTCTGGGGCTTCTGGGGGAAGAGAAGCTATGGCCGGCTTCTGATCAAGAAGAGCCCAGTTTTTTGAAGAGGCAACTTTTCTTTCCAATGTAGAGATGTCTGCCTCCAGTAAAGGGTCTTTTGCCATTTGATATAATTTATCTGTTGTTAGATGTATCGCGTTATCTTCTTCTGGGGTTAGTTGTCTTGTTAATTGCAGGAGCCTGTATAAACAGCCTGTTAATTGATAAGGGTCAAATTTTAAACTTGCTAAAAACTGTGGGAGTTGTTCTGCTTTGACAGAAACTTTTTGCTTGTTTTTAATGTCTGTCAATGAGAAAACCATACCTGAAAGTCTTGCGAGGCATTGTGATCCGAGGCTTCTATAAAAACTGTCTTGCGCGCGTGGAATTAAACCGTTGTCTGCAGAGCTTATAGCGCGTTGTTTTGCTACCCAAGTCGTTATATTGGTTTTTCTAATTGCCATAGTTTTCTCTTCCCGTAGATTTTATCGGAGTATAAACCAAAAAACTTGCATGGGGTGAATAATCGGAGTTAAATGATATAATATCAGAATGAAAGAATTTGATGCTTTAGTAAAGGTTGTTTCGATTTTACGCAAAAAATGCCCATGGGATAAAAAGCAGACACACAAGACGCTGAAGCCTTATATGCTTGAAGAGACGAATGAAGCAATAGAGGCTATAGATAGCGGCGACCCTAAAAAACTTTGTGAAGAACTTGGAGATCAGCTTTTGCATATTGTTATGCACGCTGAAATGGCAAAAGAAAAAGGGACATTTACTATAAAAGATATTATTGAGGTTATCCGCGCCAAAATGATTCGCCGCCATCCGCATGTTTTTGGAGATCTTAAGACTAAAAAAATATCTGAAATTTATAAAAGATGGGAAAAGATAAAAAAAATAGAAAAATATGCAAATAAAAAAGGGATAGACCTTATGAAACTGGGTGCGAGAAATATGAAAAAACTATGGGAGGAGATTAATCAAAATGAAAGATAAATTTAATTGGTCGAGTTTTATATTTTGGACATTGATAGGGATTCTTATATTAATGATTTTATTTCCGGTTTTTCCTGTGCCACAGAAGGCTGAAGAATTAAGTTTCTCTGATTTTTTAAACCGTGTTGATAAAAATGAAATAAAGTCTATAAAAATATCAGGAGAAGATATTTCAGGGATATTAAAAGATAAAAAAGAATTTAAAACCCGGGCTGTCAACTATCCTAACTTGATTTCAAGCTTGAGAGAGAAAAATGTAGATATAAAAGTTGAACCTCCAATGGAAAATAATTGGCTCTTTGGACTGCTCGCGCAAATACTTCTTCCTCTTCTCTTTTTTGCTTTTTTATGGTGGCTTCTTTTGCGGCAGGCTCAATCTGCCAATAATCAGGCAATGTCGTTTGGACGGTCCCCAGCGAAATCTCTTGAAAAAAAAGCGGATGTCACATTTGCCGATGTTGCCGGAGTTGATGAGGCTAAAGATGAGCTGAAAGAGATTGTTGATTTTTTAAAGAATCCGCAAAAATATCAAAAACTTGGCGCCAAGATGCCAAAGGGACTATTACTTGTTGGCGCTCCTGGAACAGGAAAGACTCTTCTTGCCCGCGCTATTGCTGGTGAAGCAGGTGTTCCGTTTTTGACTATTTCTGGTTCTGATTTTGTGGAAATGTTTGTTGGTGTTGGAGCTTCTCGCGTTAGAGCGGTTTTTAAGCAGGCAAAAAAGGTTACACCTTCTATTATATTTATGGATGAAATAGATGCTGTGGGCCGACATAGGGGGGCTGGATTGGGTGGAGGGCATGATGAGAGGGAACAGACATTAAATCAGCTTTTGGTTGAAATGGATGGCTTTGATCCAAAAACGAATGTGATAGTTATTGCGGCTACAAACAGACCCGATATTTTAGATCCTGCCCTTTTGCGTCCTGGGCGTTTTGATAGAAGGGTGATTTTGGATAAACCCGACCTTAATGGGAGGGTTGCGATACTAAAAATTCATGCTAGAGGGAAACCATTGGCAAATGATGTCGATCTAAATGTTGTAGCAAGAAGGACTCCCGGATTTACGGGCGCGGATCTTGAAAACATATTAAATGAAGGGGCGATTCTTGCGGCCCGTTCTGAAAAGACGCAAATTACAATGATAGAAGTTGAGGAAGCAATTGATAGGGTTATGGCCGGGCCTGAAAAAAAGAGCCGTGCAATTTCTGATAAAGAAAAGAATATTATAGCTCATCATGAAGTTGGACATGCCCTTATGTCGAAAGTATTGCCGCATGCTGATCCTGTTCATAAAATTTCAATTCTTCCAAGGGGTATGGCGCTTGGATATACCCTTGCTCTTCCCATTGAAGATAAATATCTTATATCTAAAAGTCAAGTATTGGATGAAATAAAGGTATTGTTGGGAGGGCGTGTTGCGGAAGAGATTATTTTTAATGAGGTGACATCAGGCGCGCATAATGATTTGGAACGTGCCACTGATCTTGCAAAAAAAATGGTTTGCGAATTCGGAATGAGCAACCTTGGGCCAAGGACTTTTGGACGAAAAGATCATCAAATATTTTTGGGGCGGGATATTGCCGAGATGAAGGATTATGGAGAGACGACTGCGGATGAAATAGATCATGAAGTTGAAACAATTATAAATGAATGTTATAAAAGCACTAAAGAGATTTTAACTTATAACCGCGACCATGTTGATAATATTGCAAAAGTTTTAATAGAAAAAGAGACACTTGAAGGAGAAACCTTGGAAAATGTTTTAAAAGAGCTCTCTTTACCGCCTGTAAATTAACCCCGATTTCCTAATAGGGGTTAATAATCGGGGTTAACCTGGGGGTAGTATATGTTGTTAGAATGTGTTCCCAATTTATCAGAGGGGCGGGATGAAGAACTTTTAAGACAAATTATCTCTGCAATAAAAACTGTGGATGTGAAAAATATTCACGTCGATCCTGATCATAATAGGTCAGTTATAACTTTTTTTGGCGGTTTAAATGATGTTGTTAAAGCCGCTTTTGATATGACAGAAATGGCTATGCAGCTTCTGGATATCCGAGACCACGTTGGAGTTCATCCTTATATTGGAGTAGTTGATGTTATCCCTTTTGTTCCGTATAAAGACGCTACTATGGAAGACGCGATAAAAGCAGCCAGGCTTTTAGGTAAAAAACTTTGGAAGGAATTAAATCTTCCTGTTTATTATTATGGCTATGCGGCTAAAATTTTGGAAAGAAGGGATTTGCCTTATGTTAGGAAAGGGGGATTTATTGAGCTGCAAAGAGAGGTTGCTTTGCCTCATAGGCAACCCGATGAAGGGAAAGGGTTGCATGTTACAGCCGGAGCCACGGCTGTAGGGGCACGCAGTTTTTTGATAGCTTTTAATGTTAATTTAGACACAGAAGATTTAACTATAGCCCAGTCAATAGCAAAAAATATTAGAGAAAAGAGCGGTGGATTAAAGGGGGTTAGGGCCTTAGGGTTGTCGCTTGAAAGTAAGGAGAGGACTCAAGTATCTGTAAATTTGGTTGATCACAGAGAAACCTCTTTGAAAAGGGTCTTTGAATGGATTGAAAAATGGGCTTATGAATATAAAGTAACTATTATAGAATCTGAACTTGTCGGAATGATACCAAAAGAAGCTTGTTTTTTGAATATGGAAAAGGCTCTTAAGCTGTATAATTTTTCCGATAAATTGATAATTTGAAGCAATGATAAAAAAGTCCAAGACCCTCTCCTCTAACATTTTTTCTTGATCATTCCGTTGTTCATAGTAAGTCATATGAACCCCGATTATTCACGGTAAAACCAGAAATTGGGCTTGTTGCGTAATGACAGTTTTTGCAATCGGGGTGAAATTTTTGCTATTTATATGCGAAAAAAATGTGGATAGGATTTGGTGGAAAAAAGAGAGGAATGCACATTTTATGTTGCTTGTTTTGCATAAATATATGTGCTAAGATAACTTTCGCTTGATGGTTTTGGTATATTTTTTGTGGCATGATAATTGCTAAGTATTTAGTACGATTATATTTTGGAGGTGGATGATTATGGATACAAATCTGCAAGAGCATGAGTGGATTCAAAAAAGAGAGATACTTCCATTTCTTTCGGATAAAAAAGAGCTTGAAGAGAAGGAAATTGGTAAAATTGAGTTTTTTGAAGCAGGGCTTAAAAATGAAATAAAGAGAAGTGATACGGTTGATAATGCCGTAATCAAAATAGTTAGAATGGCTTTGGCTGCGGAGTTTGGGCCTTCTTTTGTTAAATCAAAAGGGGTAGATAAGATGATTCTGACAATAGTTAATGGTATAATGTCTGATAATGTTCTTAGAAAACAATCTTTACTTATTATTGATAGATTTGCAAGGTAGTAGATGAGTATGGAATCAACAATACTTGTTGTTGACGATGAGACTTCTATTCGTGAGTCTTTTAAGCTTATTTTTAGTGATAAGTATCATTTACTTCAGGCTGCTTCTGGTGAAGGGGCCATCAAGCAAATAGCCGATCATTCTGTTGATGTCGCATATCTTGATATTCGTATGCCTGGGATGGACGGGATAGAGACTCTTAAACGTTTAAAAGAGCTATCCCCTCAAACGCAGGTTGTTATGGTAACAGCTGTGAATGATGTTCAGCGTGCGTCTGAGGCTATAAAATTAGGCGCGTTTAATTATGTTGTTAAACCTTTTGATGTTGATTTTATACTAGGACTAACCAAAGATCTTCTTATTCGTAAGGGTATGTTATCTGCTTTTGCTGAAGGGTCAAAATATGATTGTCTTCCTCCTTTTATTAAGGGAATTGAAAAAATAGAAGAGATGACCCTTTCTGATGATTGGATATTAATTTCAGGAGAGCCTGGGGTAGAAAAAGAATGGGTTGCTCATTATATTCATCAGCAATCAAAAGAGACAAAGCCTTTTATTGTTTTTGAGGTGGAAAGAAAGCCTCAAAGTTTAATAGAAAAAGAGCTTTTTGGTTTAGTAGGTGGCAATACAGTTGCCGACATTAGAAGAGAACCGGGAATTACAGAAGAAGCGGGAACGATATTTATAGATAATATAGAATATTTGCCTAGAGCGCTTCAGAATAAAATCGTTAAAATCCCCTCCAGGCTAATATGTGGCAGTTCTGTAAATCAGCAAGAGCTTGATATCGAGAAAAGTTTGAAAGATAGACTTTTGAAAAATATTATTCATATCCCACCTTTAAGGGCCAGGGCTGCTGATATTTCAGTGATATTTGATTATTTTTTTGATAAGGCTTTAAGGGAACATGTTAGTTTTGTAAGAAAGATTTCACCAGAGGCAAGAGATATTTTAACTTCTTATTCCTGGCCTGGCAATATAGAAGAGTTGAGAGTTGTTTTAGATAGGCTTGTTCTTATTTGCCAAAACTCAGTAATAAAGCCTGAAAATTTGCCTTTGAATATTTTAATAAGTTCGTCTGATGTTCACTCCCTGCCTCTTGAGGAAGTTTATTCAGAGTTTGAAACAGGTTTTATTAAGTTGCTTTTAGAAAAAAATTCAAACAATCGCTTAAAAACCTCACAAATGTTGGGAATTCAGCCTCGTGTTTTGGATACAAAGATTTAGTATAAAAGCTTGCCGCGAGCCGGAATCGAACCGGCACAGCCGTATTAAGGCCAAGGGATTTTAAGTCCCTCGTGTCTACCAATTCCACCACCGCGGCTAATATCTATCGACGCTTTTTTGCTACCCCTTGTTTGCCTTCAATATTACGTTTTAAATCCAGTAATCGTTCTTCACTGTCTTTTAAAAACCTTGTTATTTTATCTTCAAAAGAGCCTGGGGGAGGTTTATCTTTATCTTTTTTAGGATATTTTCTAGCAACGACATTTTTCCCGACCATTTTTATTGAAAGATCATATTTTCCTTCTTTTACAAGCCCCATTACTTTTACTTTTACAACATCCCCGATTTTTAAGTGTTCGTTAATATTGGAGACATATGTGTCAGAAATTTGACTTATATGTACTAGCCCTACACACCCGGGACTTAACTCGATAAATGCTCCATATTTTGTAATTCCAGTCACTTTACCTTCGATCTCACTTCCTATTTCTATTGGCATATTTTAAACGCAATCTCCTTTTTTTTTACAAGATTTAATTTTTCCCTTGCAATTTTTTCAATAACATTTTTATGCTTTATGTTTTCAAGCTTTTTTACTAATTCAACGTTTTCCCCTGTTAAAAAAGCTGATTTAGAGATAAGCCACAATTTTTCGTTTGCAAGAGATTTATTTTGCATCAAGTCTTCTCTAATAACAAAAAGCAAATAAAGTAAAAACAAACTTAGTAGAACTACCCATAGATTAAACTTCATGCTTTTAATTAGTTAATTTTATCAATTTAACAAAAAATTGGCAACATAAAAATTAATAATATGTGAGCCATAGTACAAAGTTATAAGCGCTCCCAATGTTAATGAAGGGGCGAATGGGATATAATCTTTTAATGTTTTTGTTTTTGTTAAAACTAAAAAAAGTGATATTGTGCCGCCAATAATGTAACCAAGCAAAAGGGAGACAAGCAATCCCTGCCACCCTAAAAAGGCTCCAAAAGCCGTTGCTAATTTTACATCCCCATCTCCTAAAACATCTTTTTTGTAAAAAAGTTTCCCCAACAATCCTATCGAGTAAAGAATAAAGAACCCTAATATAATTCCTACTAGCGATGATATGATCCCTCCTTTTGTAAAGCTGTAAAACAGGCCAATGAATATGATTATATAGATGGGAGAATCAGGTATTAATTCGGTTTCAAGGTCAGAGAAGAAGTTTAATATTAAGAAGGAGATAAATGCTGCGGAAAAATAAAATTCCAAGCTCCAAACTCCAAAGCCCAGAATAACTGGGACTGAAAGAAACAACAAACCGGTTAATACTTCAACAATAGGGTATCTTACAGAAATTTTTTCATCACAGCGACCGCATTTCCCTCTCAGCAAAAAATAGCTTATTATCGGAAAATTTTCAAGCCAGGGGATTTTTTTTTCGCAATGCGGGCAGTATGAAGGTGGCCATACGATGCTTTTTCCTCTAGGCAAACGATAAATACAGACATTGAGGAAACTTCCAATAATTGCGCCAAAAACAAAAACTATAAAATAGTTGACAAGCATGGTATGGAAATTATATATTACCACCATGGCTGAGTCAAACTTAAAAATCGAAGAATTGCTTAAACTTATGACCCAAAAGGAGGCTTCCGACCTTTTGCTTGTTGTAAACATGCCGCCTGTCATGCGAATACACCAGAGTTTAACGAAAACAGATTATCCTGTCTTAACTTCCCAAAGTATAAAAACTCTCGCGTATCAAATGTTAAAGGATAAACAAATCACAAGATTTGAATCGGACAAAGAACTTGATTGTGCTTATCAACTGGATAATTCAAGATTTCGTATTAACCTTCATTTTGAGAGAGGGAATGTTGGAGTTTCTATCCGTAGGATTTCCGTTAAAATACCGTCGCTTAAAGAATTACGAATTCCGGAGGTTGTCTCCAATTTTTGCAAGCTTCCAAGAGGGTTGGTTTTGGTTACAGGGCCTACAGGATCTGGGAAGAGTACAACTCAAGCCAGCATGATAGATATTATAAATAGTACAAAGGCTTGCCATATTATTACAGTCGAAGATCCGATAGAATATATGCATTTTAACAAAAAAGCCGTTGTTGAACAGCGGGAGGTTGGCGCGGATACTAACTCTTTTGAAGGAGCCTTGAAGGTTGTTTTAAGACAGGATCCTGATGTTATCCTAATTGGTGAAATGAGGGATTTGGAGACGATTAGGGCCGCGCTTACAGCTGCCGAGACTGGGCATTTAGTTGTATCTACTCTTCATACTCCGGATGCCGCGCAAAGTATTGACAGAATGATTGATGTCTTCCCTCCTCATCAGCAGGCGCAAGTTAGGCTTCAGCTGTCTTTAGTTCTTCAGGGAATTATTGCTCAGCAGCTTTTGCCAAAAAAAGATGGCTCGGGGGTTGTTCCTGCGATAGAGATTTTAATTGCTAATGCAGCGGTGAGGAATATAATCCGCAAAGCGACAACCCAGGATATTTATTCTGTGTTGGAGACAAGCTCAAAGCAGGGGATGATAGGGCTTGATGTTGCTCTTTCAACCCTTTATTCTGGAGGACTTATATCTTATGAAGAGGCAATGAATCATGCTCACAGCATGGAAGAGCTTGAAAAAAGAATGAAAGGAACAGGAAGACTTTAACCCCGATTCTTTGCCCCGATTATGACAATCGGGATTCATGCTAGAAAGAATTTCAAGCATTTTGATTTTACCGTGAATGATAGGGGTTAATTTTAGATCTCCTCCTGTTTATAAAATAAAAAGAAGACGTGTCAAAACTTCCATCGTTTTTAATTAAGAATATTCCCAAAAGGATTAACCAGTCAAAAATAAGAAACCTCATTTCTGACGAATCAATTCATACTGTTTGTGAATCTGCAAAGTGTCCGAATTTAGGAGAATGTTTTTCCCGCAATACTTTGACCTTTATGATTTTAGGGGATATTTGCACAAGAACCTGCGCATTTTGCGGCGTTAAAAAAGGGACACTTTTTCCTCCAGATCCTGATGAACCTGAAAAAATTGCAGAGGCTGTTAAAAAACTGGGATTAAATTATGTTGTTGTAACATCTGTAACCAGGGATGACCTCCCAGATTATGGCGCCTCACAATTTGTGAGAGTTATAGAAGAATTAAAGCCCCTTCCTGTTGAAGTTTTAATCCCCGATCTTTGCGGAGAATGGGAAGAATTAAAGAAGATAGTAGATGCAGGGCCTTATGTTTTGAATCATAACATTGAGACTGTGCCAAGATTATACAAACAAATAAGGCCACAGGCCATTTATAAAAGATCTCTTAAGCTTTTAAAGAGAGCAAAAGAGTTAAATTCCAGGCTGTATGTTAAATCCGGATTTATGGTGGGGTTGGGGGAGACGGATGGAGAAGTTTTTGACTTGCTTCAAGAGTTAAAATCGGTAAGCTGTGATATTGTAACAATCGGACAGTACCTTCCTCCATCAAGAAATCATGCTAAGCCAGAACGGTTTGTTGATCCTTCTGTTTTTGAAGAATATAAAACAGAAGGGGAAAAACTCGGACTTAAAGTCTTTTCAGGCCCGTTTGTCAGAAGTTCGTATCAGGCCTCAAAGATTATAAGCCTACGGTAGCTAACTCTTCCAATATCCAAGAAGGTAATTGTTGGTCGGGATGTGTTTGTTCTTTCAAGCGTGTGATTGCTTTACAAGCTAAATCATCGGCTGCAATTCTTTTTAATATTTGGCTGTCTTCTCTTAAATTGATTAAACTTGACAAAACAGTAAATCCCACAAAAACGTTAGAATTAAGTCTTAATAAATTAAATAGTACAGAGATTTTCTTTTTAAGGCAAAGTTTTAAGGGTGATGGTATAATATAAAAAGAAAGAGTCATTTTATGCATCAAGAAGCGGACAGATTATTAAAACTTCCAATATATGTATTTGCCCAGTTGGATAAACTTAAAGCAAAAGAGTATGCCAAAGGGGTTGATTTAATTGATCTTGGAATGGGAAATCCTGATATACCACCGCCGCCGCAGGTTATCGAATCTCTTGTCGAATCTTTAAAAAATCCTGAAAATCATAGGTACCCATCGTTTGAAGGGGCGCCTGAATTTAAACAGGCTGTCTCTGATTGGTGCAAAAAACAATACAACATAAGTATTGATCCCGAACATGAAGTTGTAACATTGATCGGGTCCAAAGAAGGCGTTGTCCATTTTGCTTTTGCTTACATCAATCCTGGTGACATAACTCTTGTTCCTATGCCTGCGTATCCGGCTCATTTTAGAGGTACAATTCTTGCGGGCGGGGATCCTTATATTTTGCCTACAACTTCACATAGGGGTTTTATGCCAGACCTGAAAATTATTGATCCTGCAATTGCGCAGAAAGCAAAGATGATGATATTAAGCTACCCGACAAATCCGACAGCTTCTTTTGCTACAAAAGAATTTTTCAAAGAAGCGGTTGAATTCTGTAAGAAATATGACATTATTCTTGTCCACGATTTTGCGTATGCGGAGATTTATTTTGGAGCGGAAAAACCGATTTCAATGCTTTCAATCCCCGGAGCAAAAGATATCTGTATAGAATTCCATACTACATCCAAAACATTCGGAATGCCAGGATGGAGATGTGGATTTGCGGTTGGCAAAAGGGAGCTTATAGAATCCTTGCGCAAAATAAAGACCAATCTTGATTATGGCCTTTTTACTGCAGTACAAAAGGCGGCTATTACCGCTTTGCATTTAGGAAACGGCTATATTGACAAGGTTAGAAAGACTTATGAAAAAAGGATGCATCTTTTTGTTGATGGGATGAATTCTCTGGGATGGAATATTGAAAAACCAAAAGGAACAATGTATGTCTGGTTGCCTGTTCCTTCCGGTTTTGATTCAACAGAGTTTTGCATGTATTTACTTGAAAAGACGGGGGTTGTTGTCTCTCCGGGGGTTGCTTTTGGTGATTTGGGTGAGGGTTACATAAGGGTTGCCATGGTTGCGCCGGAAGCAAGAATTGTCGAAGCTGTCGACCGCATCAGAAAAGCTGGGATTTATTTTAAGTAATGTTTCTAATTCAATAAATTTTGTTTTTAGGTTTTTTTTGTAGCGATTAAAGGTTCCTTATTATCGGTTTTAAATTGGAAATTCAATGAAAAATCGTCCACTAATTGCAATAACAATGGGAGATCCCGCGGGAATTGGACCTGAAGTTTGCGTAAAAGCGCTCTCAACTCCTGAAGTTTATAGCTTTACCAGATCTTTTATTATTGGAGATCCCAAAAGTCTACAGCATGCAATAAGAATTTCAAAACTGCCGGGGGTAGTTGTAAACCCCATAGAAAACATATCAGATGCCAGGTTTTTGCGCAACAGAATTGATGTTTTAACTGTTGGAAAGATAGACATTTCCAACCTTAAAATAGGAAAACTCTCCGCGGAATGCGGGAAAGCTTCTGTCTTGTATGTTGAAGAGGCCATCAGATTGGCAAAGGCCAAAGAGGTTGATGCCATGGTTACAGCTCCTATAAATAAAGAGGCGATTCATAAGGCCGGTTATAAATTTGATGGACATACCGAGATTTTAGCGGAACATACTAAAACTAAAAAATACGCGATGCTTTTTGTCGCTGATAAATTTTGGGTTGTGCTTGCGACAACACATCTTCCCCTAAAAGCCGTCCCAAAAAATATTAATAAAAGAAAAATTTTAGATGTAATAGAATTAGCAAGCGATGCCTTGAAAATGGTAGGTAAAAAAAAGGCAAAAATTGCAGTTGCTGGACTTAATCCTCATGCTGGGGAGGGGGGGATTTTTGGAGATGAAGAGATAAGGCATATAATTCCTGCCGTAGAGGAGGCCAAGAGGCGGGGGCTTACGGTTTACGGCCCCATATCTCCTGATGCTGTTTTCAATCTTGCAAATGCCGGACTTTTTGATATTGTTGTCGCAATGTATCATGATCAAGGTCTAATACCCTTAAAACTTGTCTCTTTTAACAGGTCGGTAAATGTTACTCTCGGGCTCCCTTTTGTAAGAACCTCTGTTGATCATGGAACCGGGTTTGATATTGCGGGGAAAGGGGTGGCAAATCCTCAGAGCTTGGTATATGCAGTAAAAGTAGCCGCACATTTTGCCCGCGCAAAACAATAGTTTACAATTCATTTGTATTGTTGTATGATTGTATTGAGGTGATTTTGTGCGTTATTCTACTACAAATATAAGAATCGAAACGGATATTTTAAAAGAGTTAAAATTAAAGGCTGTTCATGAAGGGAAGCGTGTTGCAGAGTTAATAAGAGATGCGATTAATAAATATTTGGGTAAAAAATCGGAAAAATTAAAAGTTAAAGAGATAGAAAATGACCCTCTTTTTAAAATTATAGGAATGTTTGAGAGTGGGGATAAAAATGCTTCTGAAAATATTGATGAAGTTGTTTATGGGAAGAAAAGATGAAATTATTTATTGATTCAGCTTTTTTTGTTGCACTAATGGATAAGAGCGATAAGTATCATAAAATAACAAAAGATTGGTTTTCCTCTAATGCTGATAAATTCATTTTTATGACAAATAACTTTGTCATTGCAGAGACAATAACTTTTCTAAGATGTAAAGTTGGCTATAGAGAGGCAAAAGAGTTTGGAGAAAAGTTTAGACATTCTAATTTAGTGAAAACCGAATGGATGGATATTTATTTAGAAAAAAAAGCGTGGGAGTTATTTCAAAAATATGCGGACAAAAAAGATTTAAGCTATGTTGACTGCCTTTCGTTTGCGTGCATGAAAGAGGATAGAATTTCTCATGCCTTAACATTTGATAAACATTTTAAACAAGTTGGATTTACAACTCTTCCTTTAATTTAAATGTCAGCTCTTTTAAAGATCACAAAAGAATTACTTACTGTCCATAATCGTAGGCCACGGAAGAGTTTAGGTCAAAACTTTTTGGTTGATCCTCAAGTTTTACAGAGAATTATAAATGCCGCGGAATTGTCTTCTTATGATGTTGTTCTGGAAATCGGGACAGGCCTTGGAGTTTTAACAGATGCTTTAGCTGAAAACTCAGAAAAAGTTATAACACTTGATCCTGATAAAGAGATGATCCAAATGGCAAAAAAAGTTTTGGCGAAGCATTCAAATGTCGAATATATATCCGAAAGCTTTTTAATATGGGATTTTTCATCCAAGGGTGACGATTCGAATCATCGCCTTTTGCCTTTCAATAAAATTGTTGCAAATGTGCCTTATTACATAACAACTCCGATTATTGAGAAAATTTTATCCTGGGAAAAAAGGCCTGATCTTGTGGTTTTGACCGTACAAAAAGAAGTTGCGGAAAGAATTGTATCAAACCCAGGGAGTAAAAGGTATGGCTCTTTTTCTGTTTTTGTACAAAATAAAGCTGAAGCCAAAATAAAATCGTTTGTTTCCAGAAGATCATTTTATCCCGCTCCGAATGTTGAATCTGCGATATTAGTTTTAAAGCCTTATGAAAAGCCGCTTTATGATATAGATGAAAGAATCGTTAGATCTGCTTTTTCACAAAGAAGAAAGACCATTAAAAATACTTTGAAGCAATTTAACATAGGCTTTGAAAAAATAGGGATTGACTCTAAAAGAAGACCGGAGACTTTATCCTTGGAAGAATTTGAAAAAATAAGTTTATCGTGTAAACCGCTAAACTCTTAACTCCGATTAGGAAATCGGGGTTCACGTCAGAATCAATAACCAACAAATTGTCAAACATTTACTCTATGGGATTGTTGCGAAATGGTCATTCCCGTGAAAACGGGAATCTATTTCTCAGAAAACAAGATAGATCCCCGCTTTCGCGGAGATGACAAATTGCAAAAACTGTCATTTCGCAACAGTCCCTCGATGTATGAATAATCGGGGTTAAGGCTGTGACATTTTTCATTTAGCAAACTCCGATTATCATAATCGGGATGAAATGTTGTTTTTTCTTAAAACCTCTACGGAGGAGAGTCTCTCTAAAATTTTATCTTCTTTAATATGCTCTAGCGCCTTATCAACACTAGGAAAACGATTGCCTATGTTCGGATCAATTAATCTAATAATTAAAGGTTTTATATGTGATGCAATTAGTGGGCGTAAATAACCTGGAAATAACGACCAATCTATCTCTTCTAAATAATTTTTATTTGAAATAGCACGGAACTCTGTAGTTGTATTGCAGTGGAAAGGAGTATCTCCGCAAAGTAATTCGTAAAGCATAATCCCTACGGAAAAAAGATCTGCTAGCGGGGTAGCTCCATTATATAAAGCAAATCGAGGGTCTAGGTATTCAAACGTTGTGGCAAATGTTTTTTTTGCAATTATCCTTGGGCATATATCTCTTGAAAATCTCTCTTCAAAAAACAGCCTGTTTTTCCTGATGCGTTTTTCAAGTGGGAGCTCCTCATCTTTTGGAAAATGAGTCGTTGATAAGATCTCATTTAGCCATGCGAGTGATTTTTTTGGAGATTTTATATTATGGAAATTTGATAAAGCATTTATTTCTACGCACAACTTTTCAACACTTAAATCCCCTATAAATTCTCCTTTAGAAAATGAATAGCTTGAGTCAAGAACATTTGATCCTAGTTTTTCCGCGCATCCAAAGTCAATTATTATTATATCCCCATCAGTTGTAACCATTATATTTTTTGGCTTTATATCCCTATGGACATATCCTGACCTATGAATCCCATTTAATATTTTTAATGTTTGTATAATTAAAAATAATATCTCATCAGCGTTAAAAAGCTCTTTTTCTTTTGCATTCATTAAATTGATTCCTGGAACAGGGTCTAAAAATATGGAGTCTGTACTTATTGCCTCGTCCCTTTTAGCTGCCAATTTGATTATCCCTGGAAGAGAACTTAACTCTTGCAAGACGAGAGCTTCTCTATACAATAAGGCGGCTTTGACTTTTGTGTCCGCCCTTTTGACCATTATATCTCCTTTTATTGCGATTGATGCGTTTCCTCCTTCCGCGAAAAGAAGTTCATCTGTTAACAATGGGTTGCTCAAAGGGTTTTCTATTGCAAAACCTAAAGTTGCAAGTAATTGGCTTCTCTCCTCTATTAACATTGCGGGGTTGTATTGAGCTTTTACAGATTGAGCAATAGAAGGTTTTAATGCGGTCATCCTTTGTATTATTGCGTGGTTGAGCCTGCTATTTGTTGTTTGCCCTGTATCAACTTTTATTGACAACTTGTTTCCCTTTCGATTTTAGATTATAGCTTTTAATATTTTTTCCGCAAGAGCTAAAGCCTCTCTATAAGAATTAAAACGTTGATTTGGAGAAAAATCAATTAGTTTATTTAAAAAAGGAAGCATTAGTTCGGGGATTGCCTCTTTTTTTATCATGAGAGATTTTTGGTTCATGGAGTTTTCATCTATAAATTCAGAGATATCTTTAACGTCAATTATCGGACTGCCTGCAACCATTTCATAGAGCATGGCGCCAACAGAATACATGTCCGCCTGTTTAGCTGCAAGATAATTTTCTCTCATTACCTCAGGGGCAAGATATTTTGGATCCCCATACCATTTATTTAAGGGTTTTTTCCCTTCTTGTGTTGCGGAGGAAAATCCTGTTATTATAAAGTTCCCTTCTTTGTCGACTAAAATGTTGGAAGGAGTTATTTTTAAGTGAACTATGTTGCCGTTGGATGAAAAATATATATCTTCTAAAGCCTGTAAGATTTTCAATGCAATAGTAAAAGCTATCCATGGGTCTATTCTTTCTTCTGAGTCTAGCATTTCTTGGAGTGTTACTCCTTCTATGTATTTTGTGATTATGCAGTTTTTATCTGTCGCTATTATGTTAGGGGTTGCTTGGCAATTATTTAAAAACCCGAGCATTCTTGATTCACTGGCAAAAATTTTCTGCCATAGGGTGTGGTCAAAGGTGTTTGAGCTAAGCATTTTTATCGCAACGGGTTCTCCTCTTTCTAGGGTTGCTTTATAGCAAGTGTGAGTTCTTCCTATAAGGGCTTCTACTAATAACATTTTCTCAGGATCAGGAAAAGAGCTTCTTGTCGCTAACACCATTCTTTCCCCTGCCTTTATTTCCGCCGCTTCTGTTGAGGGGGCTTCAACAGCATAATATCCGTCGTGCGAAAGAACATTTTCAAAAGTTATCCCTTCCATTCTTACTCTTGGATTTTTTTTAGTTGGGTCTCTCTTTAATTCCAAAAGCGCCTTTGTTCTGGTTGTAGCGCTTGCCATTCTGGCAGTCAAAGCAGTAAGTGCCTTTGCTGTTGCTGTTAGGTTGGTTGGCTGCCCAGTTGGTATCTTGGGAGGGGCTATATGTCCATCATGAATTTGACTTGCTTGTATCATATTGTATATAATTATCGTAATAAACTTCATTAAATTTCATTATTTATTGCGCTTATTTGTAAAACATATGTGTGTGATATAATAGTAAAAATCTCTTGAAACTGTTGCGAAATAAGTCCCTACATTAAAATTCCCCAGACTGAAGTCTGGGGTGGTGTCAAGCAACACTTCCATAGTAGAACTGTTGCAAAATTAACCCCGATTATTCACCCCGATTAGGGCATCGGGGTTCATACCTAAGGATTTTCCCAACAGCCTACTAGAATTCTGTTTGTACATGAATAATCGGGGTTAAGAATATTCCTAATCTTGCGATTGTTGTATAAGATAGAAAGTTATTTGTCTTGACCTAATGGATACAGGTGAATTATACTTTGTAAAAGATCTGGACGGAAATTTAACCCTGATTATCCTAATCGGGGTTAATTGAAATTAGATGATAAAATTTTTCTTATATGAAAGACTATTTTAATACTACTGTTATTATTCCTACCTTGAATGAGGCTCAAAATATAGGTTCTTTGGCAGAGACAATTTTTAAACTTTACCCGAAGATTAAAATTATTGTTTCTGATGACGGGTCGTCAGATAAAACTCAAGAGATTGTCAGTGATATGTCCAAGGAAGGTAAAGCTATAAAATTGCTCGATAGGGCTCAAATGAAAGTTCATGGATTAACCGCAAGCGTTTTAGATGCAATTAAAATAGTCGATACAAGCTTTTTTGTTGTTATTGATGCGGATTTGCAACATCCTCCGGAAAAAATAGATGAGATGGTCTCTTTTTTAAGAGATGAGAGTGCAGATGTTGTTGTAGGATTTAGGGAGAAAGTTGTTGGCGATTGGCCGGTTCATCGAAAAATGCTCTCTAAATTCGGCCTCTTTTTGGGGAGCGCTTATTTAAAAATCAGAGGAAAGAAAAGTTGCAGGGATGTTTTATCCGGTTTCTTTGCAGCCAAAGCTTCTTTTGTTAAGGAAGAAATCGAAAAATATTATAATAGATTTGAGCTTAGAGGCTACAAAGTCCTTTTTGATTTGTTAAAGTTTGTATCAAAAGAAATAAAGATTATGGAAGTTCCTTATTCTTTCAATGAAAGGGAGCGAGGAGAGTCTAAAATCGGTATTAAGCATTTATTTTATTATTTCAGATCTTTTTTTAATTAAAATTAGGAGTTGTTTGTTTTGGGCGCCTTAAAAAATGTTTTTTTAAATTTTAGGATTCAAGTTTTATTGCTTGCCGCGCTAATAATTGCTTTTTGGTATCCAGTCTGTTTTAATAATGAATTTTTTTATGATGATTGGGAGTATATTAACACATTTCAAAACAATGGGGCTAACTTTGCCTACTTTTTAAAGCCAATTAACGAGCATTTTATGCCTTTATCAAAGTTGATTTTTTTTATGATGTTTAAGTCTTTTAATTTGAATATTTTCCCCTACATGATTTTTACTGTCTTATTTCATGTTTTGCTCTGTTTTACTGTTTTATCTTTTTTTAGACTGGTTTTTGGAGGAGAAAAAATAAGTACTTTTTTATTGGCTTTGTTTTTTGCTTTGAATACTACTTATTATGAGGTTTTGCACTGGTTTTCTAGCGTTAACTTTTCACTTGTTTTATTTTTTTTAGTTGGGACTCTTTTTTTATTTCATAAAGCGTTTATGGATAAGAGTAAAAAAATGTATATTTTATCTCTAATAACCTCTTTTTTTGTTCCAATGAATTTTTCGATGGGGTTTTTGGGGATTGTTTTTTTATTTTTATATAGCTTTTGGGGCTTAAAAGATAAGGGTTCTTTATCCGAAAAAATAAAAAGGGTTTTGCCTTATTTTTTTGTGTGGATTGTATATCTTGTTTTTTATCTTATTTTTTCTTTGCAATCAATTTTAAATAAGCCGGAGACGGCGCCTGATTTAACATTTAATTTAATTAAGATTCTTAGTCTCTCTTTTTTAGGTTTTTTAGGGATGCTTTTAAAGCTTTTCGGGTTTAATTTTCCCTTAGTTTTTCCTTACACTATAGGATTAACTATTTTATTGATTTTTGTGTCGTTAGTTTTTGCTCTTTTCAGCTTTTTATATTTTGTGTTGAATAAAAAATTTGAAAGAATCCCGTTTTTTGCGAAATCAAAGATGATTTTATTTGCATTTACAAGTATTTTTTTATGTTATGTTGTTTTGGGCATAACTCGCGGATCGCTTGGGGCGGGGTCTATTATGGGGTGGGGGAGATATCATTATTTCCCTCTTTTTTTCTTGAGCTTTTTGCTTGGAGCTGTTTATCCGAGATTTATAGCGATATTCTCAAAAATTTTCAATGAAAGAAGGCTTAAATTTTTTCTGCTTATTTTGTTTATTATATTTTTACTGAATAATTTTATTCTTATAAGGCAAAAATCCGAATCTCCGATTAGAACGGAGGGGAAACTTCCTGCTGCCTATTTTGTTGTTTAACCCCGATTATCCTAATCGAGGTTAAAAGCAGTAAGTTGTCTTACTCTGCTTGTTTCCCGTTAATTCCCCAGTTTTCCTTTGGGATATCTTCTATTATTATCTGAACTGCCTCTTTTGGACAACAAATTGAGCTGCTTACCGCTTCTGTTACAGAATCGATAAGTCTTTTTTTTGCCTCTTTATCTCTGCCGGGCCACATTTGAATATTTATAATTGGCATATTTTCTCCTCCAAACAAGTTTTATTATAACTTATAATGGATTTGTTTGTCATTAATCAATTAATGATTTATAATTAATAAATATGAAACGCACATACAAGAATGGTGATTTAAGAAAAGAACATATAGATCAGAAAGTCTCTCTTTTGGGGTGGGTTCACAGAAGAAGGGACCATGGAGGTCTTATTTTTATCGATCTTAGAGATAGATCGGGCTTGGTTCAAATTGTTTTTAAAGGTGAAGATACAGAGCTTTTAAATGATGCAGAGAGACTTAGATCTGAATTTGTTATCTCTGTTTACGGGATTGTTGTTCCCCGCTCTCTTGACGCGATCAATAAAAACCTAAAAACAGGCGAAATTGAAGTTGTTGTAGAGAAGCTTGAAATTTTGAATAGCTCAAAAACCCCTCCTTTTGAGGTTGCGGATTCCACTACTGAACCGGATGAAATGGTAAGGCTTAAGTACCGTTATATAGACTTGCGTAAGGATAAGATGCGGGAGAATCTCATCTTTCGTCATAAAATAATCAAGGCTATGGCTGATTATCTTGATGAAAAAGATTTCTTGGAAATTGAGACTCCGTTTTTAACCAAGTCTACGCCGGAAGGGGCAAGGGATTTTTTGGTTCCAAGCCGTTTGAATCCCGGCAAATTTTATGCTTTGCCGCAATCTCCCCAATTGTTTAAACAGTTGCTTATGGTCTCCGGAATGGAAAAATATTTTCAAGTGGTTCGTTGTTTTCGTGATGAAGATTTACGCGCCGACCGCCAACCTGAATTTACACAACTTGACATTGAAATGTCTTTTGTGACCGTGGACGACATAATAAATCTTATTGAATCTATGGTTAATCATACCCTGGAGTCATTACACAAAGATATTGATCAGTATCGCGGAAAACATATTCCTCAAATATCTTTGCCTTTTCCCCGTTTAAGCTGGCATGATGCGATGAATAGATACGGATCAGATAAACCGGATACCCGATTTGGTCTTGAGCTTGTTGATATTTCTGATTTGGTTGAAAATTGTAAGCTTTCTATTTTTTCAAAAGTTATAGCTTCTGGCGGTGTCGTTAAATGTATAAACGTAAAAGGGGGAGAGGCATTTTTATCAAGAACCGATCTTGAAAAGCTTGAAGCTTTTGCCAAAACACTTGGCGCCAAGGGTCTTGCGTGGATGACTCTCTCTTCAGAGGGCGTTAAGTCCCCTATAGCAAAATTCTTTTCAGAGGAAGAGTTGGGGAAAATATTTGATAGAGCTCAGGCTGGCAAAGGGGATATTCTTTTGTTTGCCGCAGATAAGTTTGATGTTGCTTGTTCTGTCCTTGGTTCGATAAGACTTGAAGTTGCAAAGAGGCTTGAACTTGTAAAAGAAGGAAAATTTAATTTCCTTTGGATAGTCGATTTCCCTCTTTTTGAGTATTCAGAAATAGAAAAGAGATGGGTTTCTAGGCATCATCCTTTTACTGCTCCTTCCGGAAAAATTGATGATATTGAAGAAGAGTTTAAAAAAGATCCATCAAAATTAAGAGCTCAGGCATATGATTTTGTTTTAAATGGAGTTGAAATGGGAGGGGGATCTATTCGTATTCATAAAATGGATGTTCAAAGAAAAGTTTTTGGGCTTTTAGGTTTTAAGGAAGAGGAAGCTCAGAGAAGGTTTGGATTTTTGTTGGAGGCATTAGAATATGGCGCTCCCCCCCATGGTGGGATTGCTTTGGGACTTGACAGACTGGTTATGATGCTTGCAGGAATGGATAGTATTCGTGATGTTATAGCTTTTCCAAAAACACAGTCTGCGTTATGCCCTTTGACTGGGGCTCCGGATGTTGTTGATTCTCGTCAATTAAAAGAGATTTTTATTAAAACATCACAGTGAACCCCGATTTCCTAATCGGGGTGAACGTTTTTTATTTCCAGAACTTTTATCTTTGATGATAGAGTAGTTCGTGCAACACCGAGTTTTTGAGCAGCTTTTGTTTTGTTTCCTCCGTACTCTTTTAAAGTTCTTAATATCAGGTTTTTTTCATAAGATTCACAATCTTTTTTTAAATTTCCAATTGTGTTGAATGTATGATTTTGTTGATTTTTTAAACCGAATAATTGTTCTTCGTCTATAAACTCATTTTTTGAGATTACAATAGCTCTTTCTATTATGTTTTGTAACTCGCGTACATTTCCCGGAAAATCATAGGAGTGCAATTTTGTCAGGGCTTTTGGCGTTATCCCTCTTATATTTTTGTTGAATTCTTTGTTGAATTTGTTTATAAAAAAAGAGATAAAAACAGGGAGATCATCTTTTCTATTCCTAAGACTGGGCATCTTTACCGGAACAACATTGATTCTATAATATAAATCTTCACGAAACTTGCCTTCTGTTATCTGTTTTTCAAAATTTATATTTGTTGCGGTAATGATTCTAACATCTACCTCAACCTGGGATGTTCCTCCAAGCCTCTCAAATTTTTTGTCTTCCAAAACTCTTAATAATTTACTTTGCATGGAAGGGCTCATGCACCCTATTTCATCAAGAAAAAGAGTCCCCTGATCCGCAAGCTCAAATTTACCTGATTTTCGTTCTATCGCACCTGTAAAAGCGCCTCTTTCATGTCCAAACAATTCGGATTCAAGCAGGTTTTCCGGTATTGCGGCGCAATTAATTGTAATGAAAGGTTTATTTTTTCGAAAACTTAAATTATGAATGGTTCTTGCTGCAACCTCTTTTCCTGTGCCAGATTCTCCTGTTATTAATATGGTACTGTCTGTTGGGGCCACAGTTTTTAGTAATTCTTTGATGTTTTTTATTTGTTGGTTTTCTCCTATTAAATCCCCGAGTTTATTAGATTCCAGAAGGACCTGCTTTAAATATAAATTTTCCTGGATAATTTTTCTTTTTTCAAGAGATTTTTTTAAGATTGTTAAAAGTTCATCAACTTCGAACGGTTTATTTATATAATCTTCCGCGCTAAGTTTCATGCATTCTACGGCTGATTTTATATCTAGACTTGCGGTGATCATAATTACAGGGATTGTTTTGTCTATGTCTTTAATGTTTTTTAGTACTTCAATCCCATCCATATTTGGCATTCTTATATCAAGCAATATGGCATCAAAAGATTCTTTTTCGATTAAATCAAGACCCTCTTGTCCTGAAGAGGCAGTGTATATAATATACTTTTTATTAAGAATTGATTTTATTGTCTCCCGCATATCTTTTTCGTCATCTATGATTAAAATTTTTTGCTTTATCATTTTTCTCTCCTTATGGATATTGATTTTTTATTATTTATAAGCAATTTTCGTGCCAGTATTCTCCTCTCGTTGAGAGACGAATTTTAGTTGTTTTTTTGATGTGAAACGATGGGATTTCGTCGGGTGAGGTTTTGATGGATCCCCGCGAAAGCGGGGATGACAAATTGTAAAAACTGTCATTACGCAACAAGCCCTAGGTATAAATTAGTTAAATGTCAATAATTCTGAGTATGTTATTACATCGATAACTTTCCATTTATTGGAAAGGGCATTGTAGTAATCAATGGAGATAAAACCGCTCCCTATGTTTTTGAGGGCGATATATTGTTCTCCTCCCAAGACGTATACTGCGAAGTAACCGGGGAGCTTGAGCTTTGCTTCTCCTTTTATAGTAATTCCTGTTTTTGCTTTGATAATTTGTTTTACTTTCTGATAATTAATTTTTATCGGTTTTCTTACGACTTGTTTTACGTGTTTTTGGGTTTTTGGTTTGGCTTTCGGTATAACCTTAGGCTTTGGCTTAGGAGTTACAACCGGTTTAGGTTCCTGTTTTGGTTTAGGCTTATATACGGCCACAGGCTTTGGCTTTTCTTTGCGATATAGAGTGAATCCAGTTTGTACGGGCTGGTCTTCAAAATATACAGTTGTATCTACATGATTTTCTCCGGTTATTAAATTTATATTTGTATCAAAGTTTAGATCTGTTATTGATACGGGAGTTCCATTAATAGCCATTGCGGTAGCTCCATCTTTTAGTTTGCCGACTACTGTAGTTTCTGTTTCGTTATATTCAAAAGTCGGATTGTCATATATGTTGATATTTTCAAATGGATTCTCCGGCGGCTTTTTTAAATTGACGCTGATTATTCTAGTTGAGTCATTTCCTTTATAAGCGCTTTCCACTACGATTATATTCGTTCCATGTTCAAGGTTTACAGTTGTGCTAAAGTTATTATTTTCATCGGTTTCTATAGAGACTCCGTTTATTTTTAACTTTGTTTCTGGTTTTACCTCTCCTGATACAATTTGAGTTGTTTTGTAAGTTGATGTTTCATCTGCCGGGTATAAGCTTATTATCGGATCTGAGATAAAGCCCCATTCTTTGGGGTAGTATAAAAAGTTCAAATATAACACTCCTGCTTGGGTTACGTTATCTTTGGTATTATATGAAACATTTCCTCCCCACCCCTCAAACTTTACTCCGCCGCCGCAGCTTAAGTTTACCTCTCCATTTCTTAAAGTTGAAACTCCGGCTCTTGCAAAAAGATTGTTTTCAAAAGCGAACTCTCCTCCAAGATGGTAGATAAAATTGCCTGTCAAAGGTTTTTCTATGTCGCAGGAAATGATTAGCTCCTTATTTTCCATGTAAATAGGAGAACGCAAATCTCCTATAATTTTAGCGGCGACGCCGGTTTTGAAGATTGCAGGGATTGATTCATTCCCTTCTATCCCTTTCCATGTTATAACCCCTCCCCCCAGGATGTTTTTAGGGAGGACATTGTGCCCTGATACTCCAAAAGATAACCATGGAAGATGTTTGTAATAAAGGCCTGCATCTATATCATATCCTGATCCTGTTTGATCTGTTAATCCCGTCTGTGAAATGCTTCCGTTTAATAGCATTTTAAAAGATATACCTGTATCTATCGATTTAGAAATAGGATAATTTGAAATTAGAGGCATCGTTGCTAAGTTTACGGCAAAACTGACTGCTACGATATTTCTGGAGACAGTAGCTGTTCCTCCGCTTGAAAGGTTTATGTTTGAAGTCTTTGTAGTGCTAAAGGCTAATCCAAGGTTTGTATCTTCTCCTATGGTAAAAGATTGTGCCGCGGATATGTTATTTAAGTCCTTTAAATTTATGGAAATTCCTTTGGACCATGCAAGACAGCCTGGATTGTAATATGCAGAATCAACATCTGATATGGCAGAGACAGCTTCTCCTATGCCTAAAGGCCTTGCTGCAGCAAGGGATTGAAAGGGGATTATCCCTAGATCCGTAAAAAAAGCCATTGATGGCGAAACTGTTAATCCCATCATTATTAGCGAGATTAGAAGAATTTTTATCATTGATACTAGAATAAAGTATAGATAATTATTTATAAAAGTAAAGGAGATTCTACGCAAACTGTAGATATTGCATTATTAGCCTTTGCCTGTTTTTCAAGATGACCCCAGATCCCTGTAAAAATAACCGGTAAAAACTTTCCTCTTTTACCTGATCCAGCGTCTTTCTATGTCACTTGCAACAACCATTCTGTTTGATTGATTGTCTTCGATGCCTATTAAAGAATGGCATATTTGATAAGCATCTGCGATTTCTGTATATCCCAAGCTGCGTAATATATCATAAGTAAGTTCTTTGTCTTGACCAGCTTCATGCCATAATTTAGGACCGTATTGCCTGCACAGCTCAAAATATTTATCATAATCAAAACTATCTTTATATTTATTCCAGCAACTCAAAAGCCATTCAAAGTTTTCTTCCAAACCTCTAAGAAAAGCCAAATAATACATCCTCTTTAAAGCTTTCACATGGCCTCCAACTTTTAAAAAGCGGAACTTTGAAACATCACCAGCCAAAGTAAAATAATGATCCAGTGCGGCATCAAGCAGATCTTTTTTTGATACAGTAGCCATGAGGGCGTTAAGTCTTTCTATATTTCCAAAAAATATTTTCCCTGTTAAATTACTGGCTGCAAGTTCACCCCGATTAGGAAATCGGGGTTCATTATTCCGGTTTTTTTCAATTAGTTTCCTATCTTCAACCAAGTCTACGAAATTGAGTTCATACCGCTTGCCATTTTTATCTACAATAAATATATTAAATTCACCGCTATGCTTACTGTTGTCCAATACAACTTCAAGCCCTTTCTCTTTCAATCTTTCTTTTAATCTAAATATAAATGTATGGTAGGCTCCTTTATGCTCTTTTTCATTTAATTCATGAATAATCGGGGTGTTTCCATCGTGAAAAATAACAAAATCAAAATCTCCTATAACATCATAATTGTCATGTGCATAAAGATAAGATCCTTTTATGCAAATTATTGGATTTTTGCCGAATATTTCTTTATAACAATCTATGGATGCTCTTCCCAGATCAACGTTAACACCAAAGACTTCTTGAGGAGTGATAACTTTAAAGTCTGTCTCATTGAAATAGACACGATCTCTTCCTGAATCATAAGATAAATTTGAACATATAATAGGCCTAACAAATATAGGTGGAGGGACAACAGATATTAGCTGAGTACTTGGACCACAAGTGATAGAGAGCAAGCTATCAACTCCTGATTTCCGAGAAATTGGAGTTTGCAGTGTTTTTGACGGAGCTCCAGTATAGATTGTAACAGGACGAATCATAATAATTACTTCTTCGTTATCGTTAAAATAAAACAAAAGTTGCAGGTGATTTTTTGTTTCAGAGTTTTATCGAGGGATCCTTCTGTCATGGGTCATTAATGCGCCTGCCCCCAACCCCCTAAAGGGGGAGAAGGCAAGTCCCCTTTAGGGAATTTAGGGGCATCTTTTAGGAGTGACGAATTTTCGTCTACAATTTAAAGGTTTTACTTGAAATCTGCCTCTATTTTAGGGGACAATAGAAATATTACGGGCGTGGAATGAAAATTGCTACAAAAAAAAGGTGTCAAGGTTTCTAGGTTTCAAGGGATCGAGTAAGGGAAAAAACAAACATGGATATTAGAACTTTTAAAGACT
>Ga0156421_103_pt1 | contig 41393 bp, 39 predicted proteins | sample RifOxyA2_FD_108064 | JGI IMG/M metagenome (GOLD analysis project Ga0156421, IMG submission 108064) | candidate division WOR-1 bacterium RIFOXYA2_FULL_36_21
AATAATCTTTTCAGCCTTTGTTTGATCTTTTCTTAATATTCTTGCGAAATTTCGTTTTATTTCTTTCATAATTTTTTTCTGCATTTAAAATAAATCTAATTTAAATAATAGCTTAAAATTGCCCATCAGTCCCTCTCCCTCTGGGAGAGGGCGAAATGCCTACCAGTTCTCAAACTATTTCAAGATTGGGTGAGGGCAGAGAAATCCAGAATGGAAAATTCACAAAGTCATTATTTTATGTATCACAAAACTTTTCTTGCACAACGGTTTTTTTGCTTAATGACAACAATTATTGGAAAATGCTTTTTTTCTAGGAGAAAGTCAGGATAAGAAGTTTGTAGCATTCAGTACGGAAACAACCATGCATAATTTTAAGACTTTCGCAACAGGGTCAATAACTCATCTCCCCATCACCATCATCCCCCCGTCCCTTCTTTCTTTTTTCATCTATATCTACATTATTCAATTTAACTGTCAATGTTATAGCAGGACGAATATCTTCCAATTTCTGAGCCGTTGAGCTTGTCACTATTTTATCTTCAAGTCGTCCCGCACTTCCTATCAGAGAAATTTCTGCAATCTTAACATCGCTTGCGCCACCTTGGGTCTTTGTTAAATATATAATGCCATCTTCGTCCGGAGGAGTAAACCCGCCATTCCAATCTCTAAGTAAGCTGTTCACAATGGGAGGTAACAACCTATTCTGTTCTCTGCTAAAAATATAATTGCCATTCTTATCTACTATAACTACATCCATAAGAAGCTTTTTTGCAATTTCATATTCACCCCGATTTTCTAATCGGGGCTCATCTTCCTGTAAAACATCCTGATATGATTCAATAAAAGATAGAAAAGATGTAAATACCGATAAAAACTGAGGGAGCCTTGGATGCATCCATACTTCTCCATTGCGAACCGCTTTACTATCGCTATTTCTTCTATCTCTTGCAAGATCAGAAGGATAAAAATCACCCCTCAATCTCACCCTGTCAAGGTATCCCAAAAATGCCTCTGCACTAAAAGAAAAATGTTTCTCTGATACAGAGTCATCCTCGGCACGCTGCAACGATACAGCCAATGACTCTGAATAAAAATCTAGTCCTGGACGATAATCCATGTAAGCTTCACCTTCTACTCTATCTTCCACGGACATAATCGCATACAACCTCTCTCTTGTATGATTTTTTGAGTAGTTTTCTATAGCAGCAATCATTGCATCTCTATTTCCTCTGCAACTATCATAAATCTCAAGCATCTTGTTTCTTATGTTACGATAATATTCAAGCCTTAGGAAAGATAACAGGCCATGGGCGCCCGTATCTGCCAATGTAAATAAAAGAGTACTATTTAAAAGCTCCGCATATTTTGCTTTATTTACTGTTACAGTATCTTCCAATAACAAAAGATCTGTTACATCCTTGTCTTCAAGCATTTCCGCGAAAGCTATGGGAGAATCGTGCCCGACATAAAGATTTCCAAAGATGTGATGATATTTTATTGTAAGCTCAAGAATCTTTTTAACTGTTTCAACACTGTTGTCGTAATCAGCCTGATCCACAAGCTTTTTTAATGCGACTCTTTCAGTGTCAGTTAATTCTTTATTTTTATCTATACCATCATATAATTTCTTTTTATTTTTTACTTTATCATCATCATATTTTTTAAATACAACAATGCCATCATCACGTTTAGACTTATCAAATAGATCCTTTGCCTTCTTCATTATAGAAGTAACATCGTTTTCTGCAACCCTTAGTTCCCCCCACGCTCGAAGCCCTGCCCCCTCAAGAAAGTCTGTCCTCCTGACCCCTTCATACCCAGCTCTGTCGTGAAGAAGAATTTCAATATCCCCCGCCCCTGCTTTACCAAGATCGTGAGTAAGCGCCAATAAAACCCTATATTCCAAAGGGAACATAGCAGCCAACCCTCTCCACCACCTTAACATAGTCCCTTTCTTTGATTCACTATCAAAAGGAGCAAGAGATGATAACCCATCTCCTAAAACAGAATAAGAATCAGGTCTGCTAAAGCCAATTTCAACCATTAAAAGGGCTGTTAAAAGGATATGCCAAGGTGTCCCCATATCATGCAAAGAGACATCCTGTCCCCATTGCGTCATAGGATATCTGCCAGTTCGCAACCTGCAGAATTCTTTTAAGTACTGCTGCAATTTACCAACAACAGAACTATTCTTATCTTTTGCATATTGTTCTGCAAAAAATTGCGCCATACTATTAAAATTAGCTCCATCTACTTTAGGATCCATAATCCCTTCATAAATTTCAGCCATAAGTCCCCTCACCAAAGAGACCCTTACAAGGTCAGTATCTATGGCAAGACTTGGAATAGGGATCTTTATCTCATGACCGCTCTCTACGACAACCCTTTCCATAAAAGTGATGGCAGAGGCAATAACTTCATTTTTCGATTTGTCTACGGTACTAATTATCTTATCGTAGCCGTCTTTCCCCTCTTCTAGTTTTTTATGAACTGCAATTGCATGATCAACCCTATCTTTAGCAGAGCGACCTGTCTCTTTCTCTCTAGTTGCAAGCCTCTCTCTTATGGCCTTCTCATTTGCTTGTAAATAGAGAGTCACAACAGGCTTCTCTATATTGCCTGTCATTTTTTCTTTTTCCAACATTTTATTAACAAGCACTTTAAGCATCCTTGCGATAAACGGCCCGCAGACAATCATATGCGGCCCGCCCGTAATAACAGCTTTCAAAACATCAGCTTTTGCCACCGCGTACCTTACTCCAAATTCACCCTCAACAACAAGAAAAGATCCATCATTTTCTCGTCCTGTAAACTCATCTTTTGACATGGCGATCTCTGATGAGAATTGCTCTTTTTCATAATCAAATGTATGCCCTGCAACTTCTCTGTCTGTATAGATAGGGATAACCTTTGCTTTCAGGGAACTCTTTACAGCCCCCTCAACAAAGGTAGATTTACCAACACCAGATGTCCCTGTTACGGTAAAAAGCTGAAATTTCTCTCCCGGCTTAAAACTAACGTCACTATACCTTTCTTCATAATATGGCGCCAATTTATCACTTGATAAACCTGACTTAGAAACGAGTTCGTTATTCCATTGTTTCAATCTTTCAGCCTCATTAATACAATCCCTCATTAAAAGTATCCCATGATTTACTGTCCAGTCATCAGGGGCATATCCCACAGGAAATCCGCTTGTAATTCCCCTAAAAGCGTAACCAAGATGATCAACATTAAGCACAGAACCATTGCGCTCAGCTAAAACGTTAATAACATCTAATATAGAAACTCTGCTAATTACATTAGAATTGGAAGAACCAACAAGGGTATCATGGTTTGCAAAACATAAAGCTGTAATATCTTTATCTAAAAAGCCGATCAGATTAAGTCTTGCAAAAAATTTGGCTATCTCTTTAACTCCATAGAGGGCGTCATCCTGCGAAGCCGATCTATGTCCGATATTTCCCCAGGGCTCCATCTCTCCCCACTTATAAAAAGAGGCACCGTTATTCATTATAAAATCGTAACGACGGGAATTCAAAGAATCAGCCGCCGTCATTTTACCTGAAATTACAGCCTCTATCGGCCTTGTGTCTCCTACAATGTCCTTCAAAGCTTCATGAAAGCCTCTTTTAGCTTCACTTGTCGGTATCCCTCTTAAAACAGAACCAAACAGAGGAGCCCTTGGAAGAAGCCTGCTTGGATGCGCACAACACAGCCATTGGACTACTTCATCTCTTCTTGCTTCAGACAGTTTCCCGCCTCTAATGGCTTCTCCCCACGCATCCTTATAAAAAGCTTCCGGAAGCCCTGATTTTAAATGCGGCGCTACAAGAAGAGGAGAGCTAACATCAACAACAAATCCTTCATTTCTAAGCCTTTCCGCCGTCTCCATAATAAATTTCATGGGAACACCAGGAAGAACCATTCCATCAGGTTTAACATATACAACTGCATGGCTCAAAGGTGAAGAAGAAGACCGACTCCCTCTAAACCCTTTCAAAAATCCAACGCTTGATGCATCTATTCTATTTAAATTAGACATAATAATTCACCTTACCTATCCCAAATCTGCTTTGGAGTTCCCTCATAATAATTCTCCAGTAAATTTCCAAGCGATTTCCACAGCTGCCCCGCCCCAAAAATCACATCCTCAGGTTTTAATTTCTCCTTCGTAGAAATATATTGAGCAGCATCAACCCTCCTACCGTCGGGAAACCTGACATCGGCATCTGCAACATCCTGTTCAAGCGCAAGAGTTAATCCTTCAAGCTCGGCATCTTCAGCATTTCCCATATGCCCCAAAACATATCTTGCGACAGTATCATCTCGAGTCGATTTTTTCTTGTAAATAACGCCTATTGCTCCTCGCCCTATTCTCTCATGCGTGGGGAGGGAACCATCTTCCAAAGTTTGAAAAACTGTTGGCATAAGGATAACCGGATCTTCATAATCAAGACCATTTATCAACTTATAGTGAGGGATATAAAGCGGTTTGGCTACTTTTGCCTTGTTCACAATCACCCAAGGATTAACAACACTTCCTGAAGGTAGATCCCCTGCAACATAAGAGTGTTCCAGATCCCAAATTACAACACCGTGATATTTTTGCAATATTTCAAATATTTTGTCTTTCTTATCAGCTTGATCTCTTTCGCCAACATTTAGCCCTTCTAAATTAAAATCTCTTCTAAAATGAACAACATAACTATCAAATTTTTCAGGTATAGTATATCCTTCGCCATCAATAAAACCTTGTGCTAGTAAAGCAGTATAGAAATCATCACCCAACTCAGCTTTTTCAACTTTCTTAGCCCCGACTCTAATCATTTGTGCCTTTTGGGCTCCTATCTTTATTGTTTTAGTTTTAATCTCTTCCCCTCTATCTAAAACTACCGCTTTACCTTTTGTCATTATTAAAAGCTCCAGCTTTCTTCTCAATTCATCTTCCGTTGATTCTCTTTGTCCTGCAAGTGGCTCTGGCCTACCGATTGAGCCAAAAAGATTCATCTTAACAGCTTTTAACCTAAGCTCATCGCTTGAAAGATCTTCAAAATATTCCTGAAGCACCTTGTTAGCTAAGCTATCCTCTCCTAAACTATCCAAACCAAGCAAATTATTTTGATCTAAATTTAACCTCGTAATATTAATAAGAAGTTTTTTAACTAACTTCACGTCTAACTCTGCTCTTGTATCTTCTTTTTTTATAGAAACTCCCGCAAGCTCAATCCCCGGAACAAGATTATAAGGATAAAGGCTTGCCTGCTGTTGAAGCCGTTTTGCATCCCTAAATGCGGCATTTTGATGCATAAGATCAAAATGTTCCTGGTGACTATCCACAATAGTTCCACCATCGTTAAATCTACTCCCGACAGCAACAGCTACATTGTGTAATCTATAGGCTTTCAATGAAACACGCATATAATCAAACCAGTCACGAGGATCTACATGTTTAAACTCATCTTTTTCACGAACCTTCATCCAAGCTCTGGCACGTATTAAACGCTCAAGTGGAGTTCCAGCTATAACAACACAATCTCGCTTATCAACCTTCAAGTTGCGAACATATCCTTCTGTCACTTCAAAATCGTTAAAACCAAACTCCTCTTTAAATTTATCCTGAAGTTCAGGGTAATCTTGCATTTTATCAATCAATGCAAGGAGATCAGTTCTAGTCTTTTCAAGCTCTTTAACTTCTTCTAGCAATGCCGCTCTCTTTTTATTTCTTGCCTCTCTGAATCCTTCAAACATTGCACGAATAAACACCCCAGCCCAATCATACCAAGGGTTTTTGCTTAAAAGATTCATAAGCTCAATCTGTCTTCCATCATCCAAAACAGTAAAAGACATTCTGCTGAGTTCTCCGCCAAGGTCGCGAAGAAGGACCTGTTTTAAAGCATACAAGAAAGTATTCAAATAGCTGTGTATAAATCCGTCTGCAACATCTCTCAAAACTTTCCAAGCTTCAGCATACTTGAGAGTAATCCCCAACTCTTTTCCAATTTCATCCCATTCTTTCTTTGTGGCAGATCTTCCCGCAGCAAAAACAAGAGTTGTCCAAGCTTCTTCGGCTTTTCCGATCTTTTTAAGATCTCTCATTTTATCTGTAGTATCCAATGCCTCTTTTAACCACTCAGGGACATGAACTCCTGCCTTATGAACAAATTTGCCAGTAATAAACAGGTTAAACCTGTCAAAGTCGAGGCTTAAATCCTTCAAAATAACTTTGCCAGCTTCTTTGTATACCTCTCCAACGGCCATTTTCCCAAGCTGTTCATCACTAATATCTACGGCATATCCTGCCATTTCAAGAACTAAGCGCCTTACAACCCTTCGCAGTTTTTCTATCTCCTTAGGTTTCTCTTCCATGTCATAAAGGCATCCCATTAAAACCAAAAGATGTCCTAAATCTAAAATACTCCCATATTGAGTATCAGGTTTTCCTTCTATCTCAACTTTAGAAGAAAATACTATAATTCCTTCATTCGCATCTCTTAAATATTTCTCTCCCACTCTGATTGGAGCAGTTATAATATTAAAGAAAAACCATAAATTCTGATCACAGCCTGCAAGGATGGCAAAATCTTTACCTGCGTTTGGCAACTGTATGGCAATTGGAACAACACAAGTAAAAGAACATGTCTCCTGCGTTGAATTAAGTACAGCAGTAAACCCTTTATCAATATCTTCTGCCGTAGACTCAACACCCATCCTGGTCCCCTTTCCCCCTTTACTTACAAATATAACAATCTTCCCCCCATTAAACATATGATACTTCTTTTCAGCAATAAGGGACATCTGGACAAGGCCTGCAACACTCCCTAGGGCTAAAGCCTCGTTTTGATCTTTTCTAATATCATCTTTATCCGTAGAACCAACGGTTACAACTCCATCATCTTCACTGCGGGTAACAGCTCGTAAAAACCCGTTTTTCAGAACTGATTCCAGTGTCAATCTTGCTCTCTCTCTCCCTGATGCATCTGTCTCATACTCAGTTGCAAGGAACTGAACATGATCAACTTTATATTGGCCTACATAATCACCAACAACTTGATCTTTAACAATTATCGAACCATCCTTTTGAATAATGCCATCCTGAATCCTTCTGTTTCCATCTTCTTCCTTTTTACCAAGGAATCTAATTTTGTTTTCACCAATCTCTTCGGCGCAAACATACTCATCCATACCACCTTCTACACACAACTTAATAAGTTTAATTTTGCCGGTTTTTAATTTTTGTAAATACTCAAAAGTGCTTCTATCATCTTCATCAGGAAGTGGATCTGCGCTCGGCTCTCTTAGCTGAACTTTTTTTTCCTTCGAAAGATCACATCTGATTTTTTCTAATCTATCATTTAGTCCAAGCCTTGAAAGGACATTTGTCTTTGCCCAAACTCTGTTTGCCCTACACAATGTCGTCTGCTCTAAAAATATAAGAGTCTCTTCAATGGATGTATCCAATTCGGTTTCGACATCTCTTTGCTTATTAGCCTTCCTTCTATATAAATCCTCGATACATTTTCTAAGTTCAATCTTATCCTCTTTATCTCCCAACGTAGGATAAAGAGCTCTGGCGAGTACCAACCCATCTTCAATTACTCTTCTATCATCCGAAAGAAGGGCTGCTTTTGCATAGCTTAAAACTTCCTGCTCTCTTCCCGCAAACATACTTGCCAAGATTTTTGTAACAGATTTCCTGATAACTCTTGATGATCCGGGATCTGTGAAAACATTTAAAAGGTGATCAAAAGATATACCAACCTTACTTGGAGTAGATTCTTCCGCTAAACAGAATCTTACAAAAGACCCTCCAACAAGATCTGGGACTTTGCTATCCGCTCTTTTAGGATTCTTACTTTTTTCAAAAGCATCTTGAGATTTAATTGCTTTACACCCAACATCCAAAGCATTTCTTAAATTCGTAGGCAAAGCAACTTTTTTGGCATAATCAGCTCCGTTTTCACTTAAAACAAGGTAAGCAAGATAGTAAATAAGTCCATCTTCCCCTCCCTCCAAAAACTCTACAAAACGGTTCATTATGCCATTCTTTAAAACATTAAGTTCATCCGATACCAATTTCTGTTGATCTCCTGTAGCTAAAGGAGAAGGATCTCCTTTAAGAACGCGCAAAGCATCTCCTGCAAGACTCCCCAACCGTTCACTTTTTAATAATCTCTCAAAAACTTTTCTTGCCGTATATATATCAGTAAGTCTTTCTCCATTAATGTATCTATTTAAAACATCCTCTTTCTCTTCTTCTCTCACACTACTACTTAAAAGCCTTTTAAAATTAGTAACCCTATCTCTCATGACAGCATTTGTAAGGTATCCACCACTCCCACCTCCTGATGCCGCAACAGAAGTACTTTCCGCACCCCCACCTGATGCCTCTGGCCTAACTTCATCTCCTTTTAAATGGACATGATCCAGCTTAGCCCTCTCCGCTTTTGCATCCTCAATTAATCCAGGGTTTAATCCTGTACAAACAACCAAATTACTTTCTGGATTGGCGGCGCCAAAACGATCGATAAGACTATTCAATAAGCCAGGGATAGAAGATTTCTTGCCAACAAGATCGCGGGCTTTTAATAACTCAATGGTCCCCTCACTTAAAGGCCCAACTTTGGCTTGAAATATATCCAGATCAAGTTTCCCGTCACCTGTAACAAGGCTTCTATCAGACGCTAAATGTGTAGCTAAACGAAGATTATTCCCAACTGCCGGAACAAGCGCATCTCTTAGTGCAACTCTAAATAATCTCCCTCCGGGAGTACAACTAAACTTATTTCCGGTCATTGACATAACCGCTCTTTGCAATAATTTATTTTTAATAGGATTGACCATAACCTATTCTCCTCACTTAGAACTTTTTATCACTGCTACCGCGGCGCCGCCGCTATCCCCACCATCACTTACCCCGGCAGACACAGTCCTCTTCTCACCTAACAACTCAATAGCATCTGTAAAACTACCGAGAACTGCGGTTGCAAACCCAGCTTCTTTTGGATCAAAACCACCTTTTGAATAGTCGCTCAAGCGTTTTTTTATTCCATCTATATCAGGGCCAGCATACTTGATCTTTTTTCTCATCCTAATTCTATATTTATTCGCAAAGTTTCTGATTTTTGAAGCAACAATCTTTACTTGAGAATCATTATTTGAAGAAGAAAAAAGGACATTCACCCTTGAAATAAAAGAATCCAAATCTCTTAACTCGTTTAGCCTGACAAATTCGTTATCTTGTTTGATGTGCTCTAATGCAAGCAATAAACCGCTCGAGTTTGTTACATAAACAAAAAGTTCCGCAGGATTCAGTACTTCACTCATAGACCCCAAACATCTCTCAAACTGCGACAAAGAGCTTTTTATCATATTGAGATCTTCATTGGTTGTAACTGATTCATCACAAAGAAAATCTTCATTGTCAACAAAATTTAAAATATGTGCTAATTCTGCTGTAATTTCCTGAATTTCTCTCTTTGTTAACGACAAAAACATCGTATTAATCTGTAAAATCAGATCACTCGCCTCCATCCGCGCTTTTTGCCTTTCTCCTCTATTCATTTGAGGTTTCTCTACAATCTGCCTGATAGAATATGTTAGCTCATGCCTTCTAACGTAACGAAAAAGGAGGGGAAGATTTAAGATCGCACTGTCATTCGCTTTTAAATATTCTCGAATTCCGACAGTTGCTTCATCAACTAAAATAATATCCTCTTCATAATAATCTTTTAAAAGAAGCCCCAAAGCCCTCATTCTAGAGACTCTTAATGCGGAATCCAAAAGCTCCAAAACCTGTTTACCCAAAAAATGCATCTCTCCTTTAAGCATTGGAGGAAGTAATATCATTCCATCTTTTATATACCCCAATTCAGAATCTATAAGTCTTTTTAGTCTATCGGGAATGAGAGCTCTTACCTTTCCGACAAACTCATTTCCCAAGTAGTGTTTCGATCTTTCTAGTCCATCATTAATCTCTTCTCTCGCGGCATCAACATTAATCTCTGAATAATCATCAATCAATCTAGCTAAATTTTCTGAATCTTCTTCAAAACTTTTCACAAAACATTTTTTAAAGCTATCAATAACTCTCCCTCTTGCAATCTCAAGTGTTACAACCCCTATGACTCCGGAAGCAAAAATGCCAAGCGCAGAAACAAAATTAGAATAATATAAATATCCGGTACCATCTATCAACCCATGGGAAAGAGAAGAAAAATCAACGTAAACACCAAGCCTTTCTCCCAATGCCATTGATAAGCTGCTGTATGCCGCGACAGCAGTACCAACACGACCGAGGAATCTACTTATCAATCTATTATTCGCAAGCATAGATTTGCTCAGCTTCTCATTAACCAAACGGAGGGATTCAGCATACCCATTTTTGGGAATTAATGCATCTGGTGTATTATTTACTGCTCTAATTGCCATTTCCACACCTCACACAATTCAATCTATTTCCCACATATATATCGAAAATTTTGAGGTGAAATTTCAGAACTAAACCCCGATTATTAGACGAACAGAATTCTAGCAGAGTGTTGGAAGTTTCCCCAGGTATGAACCCCGATTTCCTAATAGAGGTGAATAATCGGGGTAAAGAGAGATTAACCCCACAGAGAGAACTATTTACAACGTATCCCATTTATCTATATCCTTTCTGTCCCTATTGCCTGTCTTTCCTGTTATTAAATAGAGAGCTTTTCAAGCTTCAAAACAAATACCTTGCAATTTGCATCCTAATTTATATGCGTTCTATGTAGTCGCCAATACCTTTTAAAAATTTCAGGTGAATTTTAAGAGCTTATTAAAACCATTGAAAATAGAGGCGATCTTCAAAAGTAAAATTTGATTTTTACATTAACCCCGATTATTAACCCCTATTATATGGGTCTGTTGCATAATGGTCATTCCCGTGCCGTGCCAGACGGGATGGATCCCCGCTTTCGCGGGGAGGACAAATTGGGAGTGTTGCAAAATACTTATTTTTATCGGTGAAACCTGCGACTAAAAGTCGTGGTTTCCTAAGATTTATTGCTATATAGATAAAAATGGAAGCCGAGACGTTAGATGAATTTCGCAACAGACCCAATATAGATAATCGGGGTTTTAATCGCCTTGTTAATATAAACACAAATGTTATAATTTATTCAAATGGAGAGACTGTTAAAAAGCAAATTCAAAACAGGTAAAAAAATCGGCGAAAATTTCTTTTCTCTTACCTATGACGGCGCCACTTTATCGGGAAACCAGTCTATAATAATAAAGATTTATAAAAGAGGAACTTTAAATTCCCCGCTTATAAAAACAATGAAACAAAAGGTAAAAATCCTGCAAACAGAAATCCATCCTCGGATTGTCAAGCTTTTAGACGGTGATTACGGGTGGCAGGGATTTTATTATGTACGTCCGTTTATAAAAGGGGTTCCTCTTAAAGATTTAATAAAAAATAAAACAATAAAACCGGATGAAGCGGAAGGATATATTGTACAAATATGCGAAGCTTTGGAAGCCACCCATAAAAGAGGAATAATACATGGCGCGTTATCCGAAAACAATGTTTTAATTGATGAAAAAGGGGTAAAACTTACCGATTTTGTAATAGAAGGAGATATAAAAGAATCCCCTTCGCAAAAAGCAATGGCAATTATAGAAAATGAAGAGACGCTCTCTCCAGAAGAATTGTCAGGGTGCCGAGCCTCTTTTTCTTCCGACATCTTCGCAACAGGAATATTACTTTATAAAATGCTCCTGTTTAAATCCCCTTTTCAAAAACAGATCCAAAAACTTAAAGGTAATGTTGAATTACATTCAGATTTAACAAAATATCAAAAAGATATTATAAAAAAAGCGTTGGAGCCGGACCCGAGATTAAGATTTAAAAATATTTCAGAGTTATCTCAAAGCATAAAAAATAAAAATGTTATAGACAACACAGTAGAGTCAGATTATTTTCAAATAGAACTGGAAAATGTCCCCAACCCTAAAGAGATTGAAGTTCGTGAAATAAAAAAAGAGACTGAAAAAAGTTTTTTTATGGCAAAAATAGTATTGCTTGCAGCTTTAGCAGGTATTGTCTATGCTGTTTTAAGCTCACTATTGGGAGGACGTTAATCCCTATTGGGAGAATCGGGGTTAATTTCAAATATGAGCAAAAAATATAGTATATGTACAACACATTATTAATATATTTTATATTTTTATTCTTCGTAGCTGTTGTTTTGCTCTTTATTGCCGTTAAATTACAGTTGAAAAACCCTTTTCTCTTTATGGGAATTATAGTGTCAACAATTATTTTATCTTTTTTAGCAGGATATTTATATTTTGCCTACTTCAATTCGATTCCCGAAGCAATTGTCCCTGACATCATAGGCATGAATGAAGGAGAAGCAATAAAAAGGATCGAAGATGCTGGATTAAAAGCAAAAATAGAGGCTAAATATGATAACTCAATTATTGTAACCAATCAGCATCCTGAACCTGGTAAAGTAGTAAAAATAGGAAGAATTATTTCGATCACAATAGGCAACTACGAAATAGATTCCATGCAAAATAATGAAGAATTACCCCCAACCCCGTTTCAAAGTCCCCTTTAGAGGATTTAACCCCGATTATTCATATACAAACAGAATTCTAGCAGAGTGTTGGAACTTTCCCCAGGTATGAACCCCGACTTCCTAATCGGGGTGAATACTGACCTCTTGGCGCTACAAATATATGCTATAATTCTTTACAAAATGATAAAAATAGCGCCATCAATATTATCCGCAGATTTTAAAAATCTGGAAAAAGAGATAAACAAAGTCGAAGAAGCCGGCGCAGATTTAATACATATAGACATAATGGACGGACACTTTGTTCCAAACATAACTATCGGGCCACTCATAGTAAAAGCTTGCAGAGACGTTACAAACCTTCCCTTAGATGTCCACTTAATGATAGAAAATCCTGATCGCTATATACCTTCTTTTGCAAAAGCAGGAGCCGATATTATAACAATACACGTTGAAGCGTCAAAAAATCTGGACGAAGATATCGCGCTAATCAGACAAAACAACGTAAAACCCGGAGTTGTTATTAATCCCCCAACTCCTGCTGATAAAGTATTCGATATTTTAACTAAAATTGCTATGGTTCTTGTTATGTCCGTAAATCCCGGATTTGAAGGTCAAAGTTTTATGCCAGAAATCCTTCCCAAAATAAAACAATTAAGAGAAGAGATCAAAAAAAGAAAATTAAATGTAGACATAGAGGTGGATGGCGGTATCAACTTAAAAACCGCCTCCAAAGCTGTAAATGCTGGGGCAAATGTTCTGGTGGCAGGATCTGCGATTTTTTATGACAAAGAATTTCCAAAGATTTTGAAATATTTAAAAACACTCTAGTCGCTCATTTATATTGAACTTCCTTCTAGTATGAATAATCAGGGGTAAGTGATAAAATTATATTATGTGGAATAAAAATGATATAAAATTTATGAAAAAGGCTCTTCATTTGGCCCAAAAAATGGAAGGAAAAACATCTCCCGATCCGATGGTCGGAGCTGTAATAGTAAAAAACGGAAAAATCATAAGCCATGGATATCATGAAGAACAAAACACCCCTCATGCGGAAGCCTGGGCAATAAAAAAAGCCGCAAAACAAGCAAAAGGCTCAACTTTATATGTTAACTTAGAGCCCTGTTGCTTTTTTGAAACAAAAAATAATCCTCCATGCACAAAAGCTATAATCAAAGCCGGCATAAAAAAAGTTGTCGTAGCTATGCAAGATCCAAACCCACAGGTCAACGGCAAAGGTTTTGAAGAATTAAAAAAAGCAGGAATAAAAGTAAACAAAGGGCTTCTTACAAAAGAAGCAAAAAAACTTAATGAGGTTTTTATTAAATATATTACAACAGGCCTGCCCTTTGTAATATTAAAAACAGCAATGAGCCTGGATGGTAAAATAGCCACAAAAACAGGAGAAAGCTTCTGGATAACAGGGGAAGAATCCAGAAAAAGAAGCCACAAAATAAGAAATACTGTAGATGCGATAATAATCGGAATCGGAACTATTATAAAAGATGACCCGGAACTTACAGTGCGCAATATTAAAAATAAAATAAAAAATCCCAAGAAAATAATTTTAGATCCGCTCGCAAAAATTGATGTTGACCGAAAAGTTTTAAGAATTGAACCCGAAAAAACAATAGTTATTGTTTCAAATAACGCAAAAGAAAATAAAATAGCCAAAATAGAATCGACCGGAGCAAAAGTTATTAGAGCGACAACAAAAAATGGGTCTTTCGAAATGAAAAAAATCATCAAAACCCTTGGAAAAATGGGAATAATAAGCGTTCTAATAGAAGGGGGAGGAAATACAAATGCCAAAGCGCTATCTGCGGGGATAGTCGACAAAATTTATTTTTTTGTAGCTCCTAAAATCATAGGCGGCAAAGAAGCAATAACCCCTATCGAAGGAGAAGGGATAACGCAGCTCTTAAAAGCGATAAAAATAAAAAACCTTTCAATAGAAAAATCAGGAGAAGATTTTCTCTTTTCAGGATATTTATGCTGATTTCACCCGATAATTTTTTAGTTTTTCAAAATAAGACAAGCTAGAGACGTTCTTCGCCATTCGCTATTTGCCATTCGCTATTTGCTATTTGCCATTCGCTATTTGCTATTTGCCATTTGCTATTTGCTATTTGCCATTTGCTATTTGCCATTCGCTATTTGCCATTTGCCATTCGCTATTTGCCATTTGCCATTTGCCATTTGCCATTTGCCATTTGCTATTTGCCATTCGCTATTTGCCATTTGCTATTTGCCATTTGCCATTCGCCCCACCCTTGCCGCTCATAAATTTTTACGCTATAATATTGTTATTATGAGTGAAGAAAACAAGCAGATAACCAAAAAAATGACCATTGCGGAAATTATTAAAATAAAACCGCAGTCTGCTTCAGTTTTAATGTCTCATGGCATGCACTGTTTAGGTTGTGTAATTGCTCAGGGAGAAACATTGGAACAAGCAGCTGAAGTACACGGAATTGACTCAGATGAGCTCTTAAAAGCAATCAATGGAACAAAATAAGGCATAAATAAATGACTAACGAGATTTTAAAATGTACGGTATGTGAAACCGAAATTAACTTACCTGAAGATGTTAAACATGGCGACAGGATAACATGTCCAAACTGTTTTGCGCAGTTAAGTGTAGTAATTCAAAAGAATAAAAAACAATTAAGATGTGCATTGTGTATAACACCAAAACAAGAAGTCTGCACCCCTGATTGTGAAAGAAAGATTTCGGAAAGGGAAAGGCGAGGTTTCTTTGATATAAAGTTATAGGAGGTCCCGGAAATAATGCTAAAAGAAAAAATTAAAGTCTACTCTACGCCTACCTGCCCATACTGTAAAATGGCCAAAAACTTTTTATTAGAAAACAATATCACTTTTGAAGATATAGATGTCTCTACAAATCAAGCAATGGCGCAAGAAATGATTCAAAAATCCGGACAAATGGGAGTCCCTGTTTTTGATATAGACGGTAAAATAATAATAGGCTTTAATAAACCCGAAATAAAATTAATGCTGGGCTTGAAATAGAGTATAAAGAGGTGTAAATATGTCAGTAACTCTCGATAGATTATTATGTATAGGGTGCGGAATTTGTACAGATGCCTGCCCCGAAGTCTTTTCTTTTGATTCAGAAGGGAAAGCAGAGCTTATAAAACAATCATGTGATTCTTGTGATCTTGAAGGAATTGCTGACCAATGTCCAACACAGGCGATCGAAGTTTCAAACTAAAAAAACTGAAAAAGGAGGATAGATATGGCAGAAAAAGCATTTGTTGATCCAAATACATGTACAGGCTGCGGTGTTTGCATAGATACATGTCCGTCTCAAGCCATAGCAATGGATGATAATGTAGCAAAAGTTGACACGGATAAATGTACATCATGCAAAGACTGTGTTGACGCTTGTCCTCTTCAAGCAATCTCAATGAAATAAAAGATTATTGTAGAGGCGCAAAATCTTGTGCCTCTACTGGAACCCCACAATGAACACCAACAAATCCTTCCAAATAATTAAAACTCTACAAAGAAAATATCCAAACGCCGGAATTGCTTTAAAATACGGCGCTCCTATCGATCTTTTAGTCGCGACTATTCTTTCCGCGCAATGTACAGATAAAAGAGTAAATATTGTCACAAAAAATCTGTTTAAAAAATATAAAACTGTGAAGGATTACGCAAGGGCCAGGCAATCAACTTTTGAAAAAGAGATAAGATCTACTGGCTTTTATAGAAACAAAGCAAAAAACATTATAAACGCCTGTAAAATGATTTTAAAAAATTTCAACGGAAGAATTCCGGATACAATGAATGAAATTTTAAAATTGCCGGGGGTGGCAAGAAAAACAGCCACGGTCGTTCTATCGCATGCTTACAACAAAATTTATGGGATTACTGTCGATACACACGTAATTCGTCTATCTCAAAGGCTGGGTCTTACAAAAAATAAAGATGCCGTAAAAATTGAAAAAGATTTAATGGAAATTTTCCCGAAAAGACTTTGGTTCATCCTCCCCCACCTCTTTATAAGCCATGGAAGAACAATTTGTATTGCCAGAAAACCATTATGCCCACAATGCCCTATAAAGAAATTATGTCCCTCTTACATAATCTTTATGAGAAAATTTTACAATCCCACTGTACACAACAAACGGTAAGCAGTACACTATACTTGCCATGGCCGAACAAATAAACCCCAATGCTCCATTAAATCCAATACAAGAAGCAATCGCAATTTCTTCACAAGCTATTTTTACTGCCGCAGACAAAGAAATGATCAGAAATCGCGTAGGAGACAGGCTGGGAGACTACAACACTATAAGAAACTTTATAGACCTTGCAAGAGAAATGATGGACAAAACCACAACTATAGACAAACCAGAGATAGAGGTTCAGGAAGGGCTCCCTCAAAACGATTTAAGAACAAGAGTAAAATTAGAAAGGCGACTTATTAAAACTTCCCCCTCATTTAATCCTCATGAAAGAGTATCCATCTCAAAAGAAGAGACAAAACCGGAAGACAAATTCGGGAAAGAAAACGAGGCCTCACTTGAAGAATACGCGGTTTTATACGGGCACAAACTTTTAGGGTTGCCCATAAATTATGAAACATTAATAGTCTTGGAAAAAAATATTGATCCTAAGCTTATAACAGATATACAATTAAAAACTGAGAAAGCTATTTACGACTTGTTGTCACAACTTGTTATGGAATTTTTCAACGCTAAAATCAACGATCCTAAGCTTGCTTCTTTTGTTGTATTACAATCCCAAAGGCCACAAAGGCTTTTAGATTATTATTCAGGGAAAATAACAGTAAATTTATCGGATTTAATAGAAATGATAAAAGAGCTGGAAATTCCATGGGAAAGATTAAGAGTCCTTTTTAGTAAAGAGACTATAATTCTTACGGATGAAGCAATAAGAATAAAACATATTGAAATAAAAATAAAATCAGAAATACAATCTCTCGAGGATCAATTAAGAAACAATACAATTCAAACTTTAATCACAGAAAACTTAATAGAAAAATACAGCCTATCAATAGAAAACAATTTTATAAAAAGAAAACTTTTGACTTTAAAAGAGACCGAGAAGAGAATGGAAGAAGTCATACATGAAGCTAAAAGATTGGCATGGTTAAAATCGGTAGTCATACTAAAAGAACTTCACTTAAATAGAATTCTATCGTCAACAAAAAAAGATTTTGAGCGATTAACAAGAAAAATAAACAATCATACGTTAAGAACCCGAGAACTTGGTTTGCATATAAGTCCTGATGGAGCAAAATGGATAGAAGCAAAATTGGAAGATATGGCAAGCCAGGCAGCAGCATATAAAATTGAGCTTCTAAAATCGATGCAGACCCTTTCATACGAAGAAGAAAGAGAAAAAGATATAAAGTGGCTATCTGAAATAATTGTTAAACTAAAAGGATAATTTAGAACTTAAAGAGCCTATGTTCGCCCCGATTAGGATAATCGGGATTCATACAATACTAAAAAACCCCTAATGCCTTATGAACTTGCGGAATAATTTTTACATTTTCCAGATGCTTTTTAGAAACTGTTCTCCAGGCTAAAAGATCGGAAGTTGACGGCTGATGTTTAATCTTTTTTGTTGGGGTTGCAGGTTGAATTACAAACGATATTTTATTATCAACTTCGGCAACAAGGTTTGCTGCGGCTTCAACTTCTTTAATAATCGTGGACGGTGTAACCACTACTTTAACAAAAACCTCTTTAAGATATGCCGTTTCTAAAAAAAATTTATAGTCTCTTATCTCCATGCCGCTTCCAGAGGATGAAGGGAGTTTAATATCCATAGATATTATATCTACAAAATTGATTATCTCTTCCAAATGTTTTGATAATGTTCCGTTTGTCTCTAAATAAACTCTAATCTTCTTTTCTTGAAGCATCGGAAGAAAATTTTTCAAGAAATCGACTTGTAAAAGTGGTTCTCCTCCGGTTATAGCAACAGAATGTACAAAATAATTCGGTTTATACAAACCTAATATATGATTTAGAAGTTCGTCTTTAGAAACAGGGTTTTTGAAGTTTTTAAAATCATGTTTACCGGGGGTCTGTTCTACTTTATACTCGGAAGTTAAAGAGAGAGCCTGGTCGGTATCGCAGTAATCGCAAGAAAGGTTGCACCCCGAAAAACGGACAAAAACCTGCCTCTCTCCAAGATAAATCCCCTCCCCCTGGATAGAGGTAAATATTTCATGTAATTGTGCATCAGTTGAGCTCATTATTTATATATCCTTTTTCCAATCTTCATTTTCTCGTCTCTTGGATATATCCATTGCTCCATGCACAATTGCAATAATCGCTATTTCTTCTTTCTTTGCAAAATATACAATTCTATAGTTATAAAAAAATGTTTCCCTTAAATTTTCATCTGCAAACTCAGGAACAACTCTGCCCAATTTAGGAAATAAAGATATTTTCTCAACAGAATGGATTAACTTTTCTATAAAAATCATTGAAAAAAGAGGAGAGCCTTTTGATATATAAGAATCAATTTCTTTTAAGTGATCTTTTGCTAGTTCCGACCAGACGATTTTCGCCATTGAATTATCATATCCTTAACTTGTTCATGAGAGTAAGTTTTGCCTTTTCTTATGTCATCCAAACCCTGTTCTACTTCTTGCTTAAAATATAATTCAGCCATTATTTCATCAAGGGTATAATCATCAGGAAGTTTTTCAATTAATTTAATAGCTTCTTCTTTCACAATGCTCATTCTATTCACCTCTACTCGTTATTTTACCACAATATTCTCCGCAATTCCGCTCTATAATATGATAATATATTCTAAATATAATTATGAAAACATCAAAAATTGATCAATTTAAAGCAGAGTTAAGCCGAATCGAGAAATATGCTAAAGCAAAAAACATAGAGCAATTACGACTATCGCTCCATGATTTCTACAAACTCCCCTTGCATGAATATGGCCAAGAAAACTCTCAAACAGTAGCTGATTTGTGGGACAAGTTTTTTTCTTTAATGCTTAAACTTATTAGATGGGATGATATTCAAATTAAAAATAGTGCGTTTCACAATATTAAAATCGGCCTTTGGAGTGAGAAATTGTCAAACAGAATAGATACACATTTCAATAAGATTCTCCCTGTTTTTGGGGTAATTTTCGAAGAAAAACAAGAATGGTTTTTGGAGTTTTTTGATTATTTTATCTATTTTTTAGAGACCCCACATCCTCTTATAAACAAATGGTTAAATGACATTGAGAAAGGAAAAACAGCTCCTCATCTTCAAAAAAATTATATTGAGGCGGCTAAAATATTTTATTTTTATCCGAAAAAAACATGGGATGAAGCAAAATATTTTCTTTTTTCCGCACTCGATCATTCAGATATTTTAGTCAGAGCTTATGCCGCGAAAGTTCTTGGAATGTGGTATTACAACCATGCTACAGAAAATCTTTCACCATCTCTAAAAGAGACAATAAAATATCTGACTGAAAGAGAAATAAACAGACCAGGCATTGCCGGCCCTTTTATAAGTGAATATTACTTAAATATGGAGATTGAACTATTTGAAAAAGAAAGTGGATTAAATATTAAAGAGTGGATATTTGAAATATTAGAAAAACGAAAAACGGCTGAGCCCGATACTCTCCCATGTTCCAACGGTCTCGATTTTTATAGCCATGAAATATTTTCTACGAGGGAGGAGCTTTTGCATCTCATCAAAATCGGCCAGATTGCTATAGCCCAGGAATCAGCAGGAGATAACAATTTAGATTTTAAGAAAATTTTACTGGAAATAAAAGACCATGACGATCCCAAGGTAATTAGGGATGTCTCTTTTGCTTTGGCCTCTTATTATAAAACTATACATCCAAAAGGACAAAAGCTTGGAATGGTTAAAGTGTTTAATCATCTTCCAAATATTGAAATTATTCTTTTAAACTTTGATATTAACACTGCCTCATATTGGCATTCAATTTTAATCTCCCCTAAAAAGCCAAAAGATAATTTTACAGATAAAAAAGCATGGGAACTAATCGAATGGCTATTGCCCCCTTCTATACGCGGCAAGGAGTTGCATCGTTCTCCCTGGGATGATGAACAATTAAAACAGGTTGCTCCCAAATATCCCTGGACATATGTTACTTATACAAACAGAGCATCAATACGTTTAGATGGTTCTAATAGCGATAAAATCTGGAAGAAAATAACTATAAATTCCATTCTTCCCCTGTTTTTATGGGATCCGGAAACGCTGCTAAATTTTGAAATTTTGCCCCAAATCTAACGATAACAATTCATCATGAGAATATTCAATAAAGTTATCTCTTTTACCATGGACAATGCGGTTAAAAAAGAAGTCTCTCCAGATTTATTAAAGAGCTTGAAAGCCATAAGAGAAGGAAAAGCAAGCCTTACTCCTCAACTAATAGATGAAATTAAAAGATGCGGCATTCCAGTAATCGCAAGTCGGATACCAACTGCAATTAAAAACGGGAGCATTGAAGCTACGTTACTATCAGGGAGAACAAACAGACCAACAGCTGCCAGCGTAAGGAACTTAAGCCCTATAGAAAAATACAGACTTATAGCTGATATACCGAAAAATGAGCGCGATCCAATCGAAGAATACTTATTTGATAATTATTACAAACGGTATATGTTCAATGAAACAAAAATTCAAGAGATCAGGCCATTAACAACAGAAGAAAAACAACTCAAAGACAATTTAAGTAAACTTTTAAAAAGAGGAGATGCAATAAAAACCTTATTACAAAAAGATGATGATACAGCATGGGCAATTCTACTTGAAGACCAAAAATTTGCCAAATCTCTCATGGAAGACAAAAACAATCTCCACATATTAAAAAGGATATTAAAACTTTGCGAAAAAGAACATCCTCAAGCAAAAGCTTTTTTAGAGAGAAATCAAAATAAACTTACAGCTATTATTAAGGAATCTGATGATCCAGATTTAATTAGCAGTTTGAAAACTGAGTTTTTAGTCCTACGCCTTCAAAACACTATTACAATTGAACCATCACGGTCATTAATAAACCTTTTAAAAGAATGTTATGCACATCTATCAAGCGACATAAAAATATCTTCAGAAAGAATAGACTACCTCACCAATAACATCACGTCTAATATGATAGATAGATTAAATCCTCAAACTGTCTCTTTTTTCTCAGATGCGAATATCCTATGTAAAACAATCTGGCTATGGTTTTTTCCCTTCTTTCATCTTGTCCATATAGCGGAACAAATTCTCTCTTCACGAGACATCTCGTTTCAAAGAAAGAATCCCTCCATACCTCCAAACTTAAATGCCGAAAACCTTGCAAGAAGAGTAGCAAGAACTTTAGGCAATAAAGACCACATCCAAAGGTTGCAGGAATTATTTACAGAAGTAGAAGGTGAAAAACACTGGTTATATGCAGAATACCAAAGAGCGATACAACTTAGAGATGAGCTGGAAAACCTGCCAGTAGTATAAAAATAAGTATATTACTTCAACGCCACTTCAAAAACTCGGCTCTTGCCAAAAAAATAACTATTTATAAAATTCACTTAATTTCAACATGGGATAATGCTTTTTATTGCATGTCCATAGTTTTAAATTGTTAATTTTAGTTGTAGCTGCAATAATAGCATCCGTTGTATGAACATTATGAGATTTTTTATATTTCCTAATATATTCACCTGCTAACCTGCCTATCTCACTATCAATGTGAAGCACCTGTAAAGAATTAAGAAATAATTCAGTATCAAGTCGTTCCGTCTCTCTAACTCCCGCAAGTATCTCAACAAATTGCATTGGAGAAATATATATAGCGCCGTCACATTCATTAACCGCCGCGGAAAAATCACCTTTAAATTGTTTATCGCCTCTCAAAATCCATATCAAAACATCAGAATCAACAAAAATCATAACAATCTGTCCTCTCTCATTTTTCGTAAATATTTATTTGGAGATATAGAAATCTTTTCCCAGGCTCCAGAAACTTTATTCATTTTTGATATTATTGAATCAACATTATCTTTTATATTTTTTTTAATACTATTTCTGATTATCTCCGAAAGAGGGGTATGCGTCTTTTTTCTTTCTTTTTCAAGAAACTCAAAAATCCTATCATCAAGATAAATCTGCGTTCTATGCATCACAATCAACCTCCATAATGTATATATACATTATGGAGTAAGCCTCAAAATTTGTCAACATCACTTCAACGCCACTTCAAAAACTCGGCTCTTGCCAAGTTTACTCTCATCTATTATTGGAAGATCAGAAACATCTTTAAGCCCGAAATGTTTTAAGAATTCCTCTGTTGTGCCATATAAAATCGGCCTGCCAAGCGAATCGGCCCTCCCCTTTTCTTCGACCAACCCTCTGTCAAGCAGGGTGGCAACTGTACCATCGGAATAAAGGCCTCTTATCTTTTCTATCTCAGCTTTTGTAACAGGTTGTTTATAAGCAATAATGGCAAGTGTCTCCATAGATTGAGGAGACAATGTAGTTTCAACTTTTATATTAAATAACCTGTCAACGTATTCACCGCATGAATGGTCGGTTCCCATGATAAACCCGCCAGAAATCTCAAAAATCTTTATCCCTCTGCTCTCGTACTCCACCCTAAGCTCACAGATAACTTTCTCAATCTCGGAGCTGTTTGATTCCAAAAGCAGAGATAATTCACTCAAAGACAAAGGTTTTCTTGTGGCAAAAAGCAAGGCCTCGATATTTTTTTTAAGTGCATTTAATTGTAATTCCACCAAAAATCCCCCCTTGTGTAATTTTTATTTCTCTTCTCTTTGCCAATTCCAAAATCGCCAGAAAAGTCACAACAACTTCAAGCCTTGTCCTGCGAATAAAAAGATTTTCAAAAAAGACCCCTTGAGAAGAACTTTTTATCATATCCGTTATCTCTTCAATTCTTTGAGGCAAAGTTATATCTTCATCTTCTATATGTTGTAACTCTCTTTGTATGGGAATTGAATCCCAAACTTTTTTAAATGCCTCAATTAACTTTTCCAAGCTCACATTTTTAAACGCGTACTCAACTTTTTCAGTCTTTCTTCTCCCTTCATCTCTATGATAACGTGAAAAAACCTTTCTAAAAACCTCTCCTTTTTCCTTCAATCCCTCGGCAACCTGCTTAAAGAACTGATACTCCTCCAGATGTTTAGCAAGATCCTGCTCTACTTCCTCTTCTTCCTCCTGTAATAAAACATCCGCTGGCTTTGGCAAAATACCCTTTGACTTTAATTCCAAGAGGATCGCTGCCATTAAAAGAAATTCAGAAGCCGAGGATAAATCCAAAACCCCCAGCTCTTTTAAATAATCAAAATAAGCAGAAGTTATCTTGGCCAAAGAGAGATCAAAAACATCAAGCTGCTCGCCTTTTATTGCGGCAAGCAAAAGGTCAAAAGGGCCGGTATATTTTTCCGTCTCTATTTTGAAAACAGGAACAGTCATTGGCTAAGCCCCATGGCCTTTTTAGCCTCTTTTAAAGTTTTTGACGCAATATCCTTTGCCTTTTGCGCTCCACAGCATAAAATCTCTTGTATTTTTTTATGATCCTTTTCTATCTCTTTTCTATTTTCCTGAATCGGTTTTAATACTTCAAGAAGTCCCGCTAAAAACTCTTTTTTACATTCCACACAACCTCGAAAAGCATTTTTACACTCTTTTTCTATCTGAAGAACTTTTTCTTTATTAAAAACTTTATAGTAGGAAAAAACAGTACAAATATCAGGATGTCCCTCATCCTCTTTTTTAACTCTTGCAGGGTCTGTAATCATCGAATTAACCTTCTTTTTTATCTCTAAAGGAGAATCAGACAACGCTATCGTATTGCCATAACTTTTGCTCATTTTTCTTCCATCAAGCCCGGGCATAACAGGAACATGGGTTAAAAGTTCTTTCGGATCGGGAAATATGCTGCCATAAAAATGGTTAAACCGCCTTGCAATCTCCCTTGTAATTTCAAGATGAGGAAGCTGATCCTCCCCCACCGGAACAAAGGCCGGCTTATAAAGTAAAATATCCACAGCCTGAAGAACAGGATACCCCAAAAACCCATAAGTACCTAAATCTTTCCCTTTTAATTCCCTAATCTTACTCTTATAAGTAGGGACCCTCTCCAACCAAGAAAGAGGTGTAATCATTGAAAAAAGAAGGTGCAGTTCACAATGCTCTACAACATCAGATTGTTTGAAAATAGTACACTTTTCAGGAGTAAGCCCGACAGACAACAAATCAATGGCAACCTCTTTAACATATTTAGGCAATTCTTTAACATTGTCATATCCGGTCGTTAAAGCATGATAGTCGGCAATAAAGAAAAAGCAGTCATAATCATCCTGCAGTTCAACCCAATTTTGAAGGGCTCCAACTAAGTTGCCAAGATGAAGTTTTCCGCTTGGTTGAATGCCGGATAATACACGTTTTTTTATCATTTTATTGTTTCTATTATAGCATAATTTATGGTAGATCTTTTTTCAGATTCGAAACCCTAATTTGCGATTTTCGCCTCACCTGTCAAATTGTCCGGTTTAATGTTTAAATATCTTAAAGTCTCTTCTACGACTCGTTGAAAAACAGGACCCGCAACAGATTCTCCCCAAATTGATCCATGGGGTTCATCAACTACAACTAAACACAAAACTTTAGGATCACTAATAGGAGCTAAACCTATAAATGAAGCTATATATTTATCCTTAAAATATCCTCTTCCATCAGGATTTGCTTTTTGTGCAGTCCCAGTCTTTCCCCCAACTCTAAATCCCTTAATTTTTGCTCTTCTTCCTGAACCTTTCAATACAACATTTTCCAAAAGTTCCAAAACTTCAGATGATATTTTTTTAGATATGGCGTTTCTTATTTTGTTAACTGTCGATTTTTTAACAAATTTTTGATCTTCACTTTGTATTTTTTTTATTAATGCAGGTTTAACAAGCTCTCCTTTATTTCCTATAGCAAGATAGGCTAAGCATAATTGCAACGGAGTAACAGCAATGCTTTGACCAAATGTCATCATGGCAATATCCGGCGCATACCAGTAAGAAAAATGCCTTACTATTCCCGGAGATTCCCCTCTAAGGCCAACATCGACAGAATCCCCAAACCCAAAATTTTTTATGCCGTTATAAAGCTTCTCTTTTCCCAGTTTTAATCCTATTTGAACCATCGCTGTATTTATTGATTGTTCAAGCGTATAAGACAAAGTACAAAACCGGTTCCCCTTCCAATTTATTTTATGAGAGTTTTCTATAGTCTTCCCCCCCACCACTATTTTATCCAAAGCATTGAATTTAGAATCAAGACCTATAACCCCTTCGTTTAGACCGATCGCTGCGGTTATTGTTTTGAAAGTAGAGCCAGGCTCATAAATATCCAAAGCCTTGCATCTCCATACTTTGGAACTAAATTTATCATAATTATTAGGATTAAAATCCGGTTTGCCAGCCATGGCTAAAATTTCTCCACTTTTAGTATCCATTACTATAACCAATCCAGACAAAGCTGAATATTTTTCAACAGCTTTTTTTATCTCTCTCTCCGCAAAATATTGAATACTCTCATCTATGGAAAGATAAATATTGGAGCCGGAAGAAATTTTTTTCTTTTCACTTTCACGTTTAGTCAACAATTCATAGCCTGCAGGATCACTTTCTGTAACAATATTCAATGCTTCTCCCTTCAAATAGTCCTCCATTGACAATTCAACGCCGGACAAACCTTCATTATCTACTCCTACAAACCCCAAAACCTGAGAAGCTAAGCTCCCTTTAGGATAAATTCTTTTCTTTTCATCAAGAAAATAAACTCCAGGCAAGTTTAGATTTTCTATTTTTTGTACTGTTTTTGAGTCAACTTTTCGTTTGACCCATGCAAATAATCTTTTTTTGGAAAATCGGGGGAGAGTTATATCCAAAGCATTTTCAAGTTTAGAATAAGCTACAAACTCTTTTGGATTCACATATATAGATTTAACATCTATAGATGTCGCCAAAAGCTCACCGTTGCGGTCATAAATATCGCCCCTGTCTGTTGCAATAGGGATTATACGGCGGCGTTGAGACTCCGCCTTTTTTTTATAAAAAGAGTGATGAATGATTTGAATATCTACAAGTCTTATTAAGATAATAAAAAAAGATATAACAACAAATATTAAAAAAAAAGTTAAACGTTTTTTATGCATAGTTCAAAGTTATAAGAAAAAATGAAAAATTCATCCTACTAAATTCGAAATCAGCAAAGACAATTCTATTTCACTATCATACCCGCTCTTCATCTTTAGATCAGCATCATACATCATAAGCAAGGCTTCTTTCAACAGATTAACATTAAATATTCGGGAACGATCACAAAGCCTTTTTATATAATATGGAGAAGATTTTAATTCCCGGGCAATTTGAGATGGGTCTCTCCCAAGAGAAGACAAAAGCTTAACTTTTAAAAGCAATCTATATTGCGAAGCCAAAAAAGCTAGAATAGATAAAGGATTTTCTTTCTCTTTCAACAGACTCTTAATTGCTCTAAAAGCAATAAGAGCATTTTTTTCAAACATTGAATTTAAAAGAGTAAAAAGATCAAGGCCTGATCTGATCATCAAAGTTTCAATATCGCTTTTTTCTATCAACTCTTTTTCTCCAACATAAGTTGATATCTTATCGATTTCTGAATTAAGCAATGAAAGATTGCGCCCCACCCCTTCAACCAAAAAGTAGGCGTCATCATTGCTTATGCTTTTCCCTGACCTTAAAAATGTTCGTTTTACAAAATCTACAACCTTCTCCTCCTCCCACTCAGGAATATTTTTAAATTCATAAGTCTTTCCATGGGCGTTTATTATCTTATAAATTTTGGAGCGTTTATCAAGCGCCACTGGATTTTTAATTACAACAATAACCCCTTCCGGAATGTTTGAAAAAGAAGTAGCAAGCAGGTCAGTTGCGTTTTCAAAATCAAATCCGTCCAAAACAATTATCCTTTTAGGTGAAAAAAGTGAATGCATAAAGATAAGCTCAACAAGCTGCTTATCCGAAACGTCTTGAGGTTTTTCGACAGAAGCGTCAGGATTTTTATCCAAAATACTTTTATACTCTTCCTGTACAAGGAACTGTTCATCACCATAAATCAAATAAATCATTTGTAGTTGATATTATACTATAATCAAATGTAGAGAGGAAATTTGAGTTAACCCCGATTATCTTTGTCGGGGATAAAAGATTAGGGAGAAACAGCCGACGAGTGGAATTGAACCACCAACCTACTGATTACAAATCAGTTGCTCTGCCAGTTGAGCTACATCGGCGTATTAGCATATGGTTTATAGCCCATAGCTATTTATACATAAATTATATAACAAAAAATAAAAATTGTCGCAAAAATAAATATAAAACAAAATGCGACAATCAATCAGCTTGCCACGGAAAGACATTTCTCAACACTCTCATATTCTATAATATTACAAAATGCTATAAGCCATTTACCATAAGCTATAAACTAACAAGCCGACGGCCAGGATTGAACTGGCGACCTGCTGTTTACGAAACAGCTGCTCTACCAACTGAGCTACATCGGCTTAATAGCTTATGGCTCATAGCTTATGGCTCATAGCTTATGACACATAGCTTACGACACATAGCTTACGACACATAGCTTATGGCTCATAGCTTATGACACATGGCAATACAGCTAGGGCTTGTTGCGTAATCAATTTGTCATCCCCGCAAAAGCGGGGATCCATCTTAACCCCGATTATAATAATCGGGGTTGTTTTATGAAAAATAGATTCCCGTTTTCACGGGAATGACCATTATGCAACGGTCACAGCTAATATCCACAACTTATTATACAATAAAAAAGGAATCTTATTAAAAAGATCCCTTTTTTTCAAAAACCTATACACTAATATAAAACTACCAACGGGTCATTAAAAGCTTTGCATTATCATTTAATGCAATAACCCGTCTGCTGTCAGGATCTATCCTCCAATCAAAGTTCTCCGCTTCAACCCGTCCTTTACGCTGTTGACGGCAAGCGTATTGCACCAAAAAACCGTTTTCCATGGCGGAAACATTCCACCCCACCTCATCAACCTTGGTTCCCAGCGATTTTGTTAGAGCAATAACAGATTTAATGGCAGAAACAACAGATGTCCCTCTTGTTGTTTTTGAAACCTGAACCAGTTTAATAGAATCTTTTACAAAATCCTTTGAAACCGCATTATTGTTATTTGTTAAATCCTTTTTAGTTTCCAATTTTTTAGAAGCTGAGGCAACTCTAACAGGCTCTTTTTCAATTTTAGCAACACTATCATTATAACCAAGCAAGCTTCTTACATTTTTATCTTCCGGATCAATTTTTAACGCTTCCCTCCATGCGACTTTAGCTTCATCCTTTGACCCGACAATAGCATGCACTTCACCAAGTTTAATCCAAGCAGAAAGCATATTGGGATTAAGAGCTAAAACATTATTTAGATTAGTTAAAGCGCCCTTGTAATTTTTGTTGCCCAAATTATCTAAAGCAGCTTTATAATAATTATCAACAAGCAAAGATGCCAACCTTCTGGCCCCGGTAAAATTAGAATCTTGCTTCATAACTTCTATTAACTGGTCTTTTGCCAATAAATCTTTCCCAAGCTTAAGATAAGTTTTGGCCAACCAATAATGTGCTTTTGTGTAAGAAGGATCAAGTCTGATTGCCTGAGAGTAAGAATTTGCAGCTTTGTCATACTCTCTATTGCTATAAAACTTATATCCTCTAAAATAAAATTCCTCTGTAGGCTCTTTCACTTTTGAAGCTTCAACCCACCCCTCAGTACCATCTTTAAGTTTAACCCTATAAAAAGGAGCTTTAAAAAAAGCTGCTATCTTCTCTCCCTTTCCTAATTTCTTTATACTTCCTTCATCTCCAACAAAACTAACCTCTGTCAGGGTTGTAATATCAAATTCCGATGCTTTAGCAGTTGTTGTATCCCCAGCCAAAACAACAAAATCCAAAGTTCTGGTAATCTGCTTTTCTTTTTTACCCTGTATAATTATTTGAGCCAAATGTCCCCCCTCCACAATATTAGGAGGAGTTTTAGAAACACCAGTCCATGAAAATCCATCATTTGACGAAAGTTCAACCTTTTCTGATGTATTCCCAAAGTCCAATTGAGCATAAACTTTTTCAACTTTAGAAGTAAGTTTTACTTCCAGAAAAAGTTCTTGCCCTTTTTCAACACGTTTAGGATAAAGGGCCGCTTCAACCCACGCAATGGACAAACCTTCCACAACATCGGTAGGTCCTGCCTTTAAACTTACCCCCTCTTCATCAAAATCTTTAAAAGAAATAGCCAGTGAAACAGAAGTAAACAAAACAAATATGACAAAACCAAAAAATATTTTTTTCATTTGACCACCTCCCATTTAAAAAGTAAACATCAAATTATCAACCATGCAATCAAATTCACCTTCTTTAGATGATGCAACAAATATGGCTTGCAACTTAGATATATTTCCTCCCTGCCGGCCATGAAAAACTACTTTGCCGGAATCTTTTGTATCTTCAGAATAAAAAGAAGAAAAAGGAACGGAATATCTTGTAAACCCTTCTCCTAAAACAGGAATTTCAACCACCCATTTGGTTTCACTTAGATTTCCTTTTTGATCAACCTTATCTTTTTCTTTTTCGAAAAGTTCCAATTTAATTTTTCCAAAATTAGAACTTCCATAAACATCTATAACAATTCTGGAATAATCCATGCCATCAACCTCTAAAAGAGTCCCCATCCCTCCTACATACCAATTATTAGTCTTTCCAATCAATTTTAAGGATTTTTCACCACAAGCTTCGGAAACAGAATCTTCTATGTCTAAGCCAGGATTATCAACAAGCGTCCCTTCCACATTATCAAAAACATACCATTTATTTGAAAACGAATTATCCTCGAAATTGTCTATAAGATAAAAAGTCATCTTTGCAAAAGGCGCACCTGCCAAAGCAAAAACAGATAAGCTGACCAACAAACAAAAAACAATTTTTTTCATTTAACCCTTCACCCTCTTTTTTTTATTACTACTTTTTTTCCGGTTGTTTTACTTTTTTTTATCTTTTTATTTTTGTTTAAAACCTCATCTTTTTCAATTACTCTTTTAATGCTCATTTCTTGCGCGCTCATATCCTCTTTTAGCCTCAAATTTCTAGAAGTTTCCCCTTCTACAACAATAATTTCTTCGATATCTATATCACTAAAAAGTCGCGGGCTGTTTTTTTTGTTTAATTCAATGGCCAACCGCTCTTTTTCCATAACAACTCGCTCTTGCTCTCTTCTAAGTTCTATGGCGCTTTTTCTTAGCATCTCTTCATTTTTTCTTCTCTCTTCAATAATATCATGCATTTTCATAAGCTCTTTTTTAAATATTTCATTTTCTGCTTCTTTTTGTTTAAGTTCAGCTGCGGTAAAAAACAATTTTGCCTCAAGCTCTTTTAATTGTGGAACTTCTTTCGAAGCTTCTTTTTCTTGAATTTCTTCATTTTTTAGTTTTTTTTTCTTCAAAGAAATAAAATGGGCCTTTACTGCAAAAACAGCTATTCCCAAAACAATTAACCCCCCCAAAGAAATAAACATCCAATTATACATAAAAGCCTGCCCTTCCAATACATCTTTAATTCCGGGATCATAAGAGACCGCATAAGCATTGTGGGACAAAAAAAACATAAAAACCAAGAAGAATAGAGCTTCAATTTTTAAAATGAGCTTCATCAACAACCTCCCTTTCAGGTTTTCTTCAAAACAAAAAAACTTTAGAATCAAATCTGCAACTCACGATATTTATTTTACAACATTTTCGAAGTTTTTAAAGCTCTATTTTTTTTCAACTTGGGCTTGTTGCGTAATGATAGTTTTTGCAATTTGTCATCCCCGCGAAAGCGGGGATCCATCTTAACCCCGATTATTATAATCGGGGTTGTTTTTTGAGAAATAGATTCCCGTTTTCACGGGAATGACCATTACGCAACAGACCCATCTTGGACAAAAGATCTCCGCACTTTAATAAAAGGAGAATAATTTTAAAAGGTAGGATAAATTTGAGCTATCTCTCTTGGTAATAAAAAATGCCGCAGGGCGGAATCGAACCGCCGACACATAGCTTTTCAGGCTACTGCTCTACCGACTGAGCTACCGCGGCTTGTCAACTTATAGCTAAAGACAGATAATATATTCATTTTACAGAATTTTTGAGGCGTTTTCAAGAATAACAAAAAATCAAGCCAACATCAGCATAGGTTCTCTCTCTATTACAGAGGGGATCCCTCTTTTTAATAAAATTGATCTACTAATAAATCGGGCCACAAGAGATGCTTCATTTGTAAAAGAGAGATTACCACTGTACCGCGAGTTTCCCTTAGCAATTTTCCCTTGAAAATAAGGGGCAATATTAGTTATCCTCAATTTTTCTTTTCCATCCTGCTGATCAAAAAAAATAGAAATTGCAGAATCTTCTGTAATTGGAGTAATAATAACCGGCACAGAATAATCGATTGCGGCTTCCACATGAGCTGCGACTCCTCCGTTCCCTTCACAGGCAAGCAGTAGATCAGAATATCCATTGCCGACATAAGCGCTGCTATAAGCCTTATCTGTGTCATCTGTTAAAACATAGGGGGAGATAAACTTTGAATGACTATTCACATAATCCGCATAAAGTGGTCTTACAACGCCATATCCGCGAAACCCTCTGCTCAATAGTTTATCCAAAAAGACTCTATCAGAACCGTAATCACTCATGCCATGAATCACAAAGATTTCATAAGGGGAGATAGCATAATGCCATCTCAGATAAAAAACAAGCTTATCAACAAAATTTTCAACAAAGCTTTTTTCAGCAAAAGAATTGGGCTTATTATTATATTGTGATCTGCCGGCTACGGATAAAACAAAAGATACATCTCTGAATAATCCAGCGCCTATTTGCTCTAAAGGGATAGGGTTTTCTTTTATATCATTAAATTTTGACATAACATCCCCAACCCCTCCACTTAATTCATACAAAACCTGAGCCAGAGCCTCTTCACGGTCTATAACCTTTATTCTTCTGGACACTTCTTCATTGCTCCATCGCCTACCACTAATAAAAGTCAATTTATCACTGAGCATTCCATAAGCATAATTTGGATTATCCCTGACAAGGAGGCAGCAATTCCCCATTTTCAGTCTTTTTGATCCATTACTATCTAAACCATTTTGCCCAACAATCTCTTCCCATGGAGGAAGCGATTCATCCGCGTACATCACAACAGATTTATTCTGCAATATTGACTGGGGAACATCATGTAAAAAGGTATACTCGGCGCCGCCCATGCAAAAGACAAGATCGCTAAACCCGCTACTCTCCCGAGAGTAATCTGTAATTCCATCTCCGGTACGATAAATATGCGGCATGGTTACGCTGTCAGTTCTGACATAATCAGCTGTCTTTATATACCATTCGTTCGCAAAAGCAATAACAGGAAGCCCGAACCTAAAAGCAATCTCTCTTGTAAAAACATCAATAATTCCTTCAGTAAGCGAAGTGGCAACATTAAAATGTTCTTCAGGATAAACGCCAACACGACGAAGAATTGAAAATGCTTTGCAGGTAATATCTTCCGCCTTACGCATAAAAACACCCCTTGCCCCCTCATCCATAATCCCCGATCTCCCTAAAAAGAGAATAGTCTTTCTCTCTCCAGGCTTTAAAATATCCCTCAAACGATCAGAATCAATCAGACGGCTGGCAACAAGGTCATCTTTAGTCCTTGGCACTTCAAATTCATCTTCACCCCGATTTCCTAATCGGGGTTCATCAGGCCTAACCAACCTTCCTCTTGAATCTGGCGCCAAAGGAATATAAGGAATAGCAGGTTTGCAATAATTAACAGAAGGAATTAGTTCTTTTAATAATCTCAATCCGGTCACAAGAAAACTCCTTATTCAAAAAAATTAATCTTCTACATATATATCGTTAATTTTATAAGGAAATTTCTTATTTTTTGCGCTTATGCCAAAAAAGCGGAATTCTTTTCGAGGTAATTTTTCACGTAATCGGCAACTGAATTTTCAAGAGAGGCAAACGAAATACTAATATCCTTTTCTCGCATTTTCGATAAATCAGCTTGTGTAAAATATTGATATTTTTCTCTCATTATTTCCGGCATATCAATATATTCAATTTGCGTTGGAATTTCCAAGGCTGAAAAAACAGCATTGGCAAGATCGTTCCATGTCCTCGCCCTTCCTGTGCCGACATTAAATATGCCTCTAACATTTGACTCAGCATAAAAATGATACATAAGATTGACTACATCTTTAATATAAATAAAATCTCTTTGCTGTTCACCATCTTTATATTCCGGTCTATAAGATTTAAAAAGCTTTATTTTCCGGTCTTTTTTAATTTGATGATATGCTTTTACAACAAGGCTTCTCATCTCTCCTTTATGGTATTCATTAGGCCCAAACACATTAAAATATTTAAACCCTACAACTTTATCCAGCAATTTATTTTTCAATAACCACAAATCAAAAAGATGCTTAGAATACCCATACATATTAAGAGGCAAAAGCCTTAAAGTATTTTCATCCTCATCTGAATAACCAAACCTTCCATCCCCATAGGTTGCAGCCGAACTAGCGTAATAAAAAGGGACGTTATTGTCAAATGCCCACATTGCAAGCTTTTTAGAGTATTCATAATTGTTTTCTATAAGATAAGAAGCATCCGTTTCCATGGTAGAAGAGCACGCACCGATATGAAAAATAGCTTTCATTTTTTTATGCGGCCTAAATTTATCAAGTTTATCTAGAAACTCATCTTTTTCAAAATAATCCAAAAAAGATTTTCCGGTCAAATTGTTCCATTTTGAAGTATAACCCAAATGGTCAACAACTATTATCTCTTTTTCTCCCTCGTAATTAAGCTTTGAAAGAAAGCAGCTTCCTATAAAACCCGCCCCACCGGTCAAAATAATCACCCTGTTTTCATCTCCTTTAAGTTGTCATATTCCCACTTAAATTTTAATCTTGATCTTTTTTTAGTCAATCCTCTCCCCAGAATATAACCTGCCAAAAGAGGCAAAGAGACACTTGGTTCAACCCAGGCCATGGCGGATCTTGCTTTTCTATCAACTTTACCCCAAGATTTTGCTTCTTCTAATGTTGATCCGGAAAGTCCCCCATCTTGGACAACTGCAGTTGTTATTTGAACAGCATAATCATGACCCTTTTCACGCCCGTATATGTATCCCATAACTATTGCATCATTTATATAATTTTTTGGGACACCTCCGGCAATATAAATAGAAGAAGTAGACTTCGAGTTAACTACAATTTGAACTATTTCATCATTATCCATAATCGAATCTATGGCAATTCCAGGTTTTCCTTCTTTTTTACAACGAACCCTATGTTCTGTCAATCCAATACCTATAGAAGAATCATTTAGGGCTGGAACAAAGACAGGAATCCCGTATTTTCTACATTGATAAAGAATAGCCTCTTCATCATCTATTTCATCAGCCAGATATTCCAGATATTGGCGGCTTGAATAATTGCCCGTAGGCATTTTATCAGCAACTCTTCCGCAAAAATTATCCACCCGCCAAAACATCTCCTCATCAACATAAGTATCATATATCCTATCAATCCTCAAGGAATGGAGAAGAGAATCATCAGCAAAGAGAGATCCTTTGAAATGGCCATGACCTAAAGCATTGTAAACATCCTGAAATATTATTGCACCGGTAGAGACAACAACATCAACAGCCTTGTTAACTATTAAATCCTTAATTACACTTCTTAAGCCGGCAGCAATAAGAGGCCCCGCCAACCCCAAAAAGACCGTAGGACGCTTTTTGTCTTTGTACATATTCTCCAAAACTTTGGCGCACTGGCCTATATTGCGGGCTTGGATTGACATATCTGCCATATTAGAAACAAGTTCCGCGATCGTTGTGCTTGGAGTAATTTTTATCTGTTTTATCCCTTTTTTAAGTATCCCTTTTTTAATTTGCCTATCTCCGGGAGAGAGATTAAGATAATCAAAACGGCCATTAGAAGAATTTTTCATTCGCTTTGGCATATATTATAAATTATACAGTATTTAGAAATAAAATGAACCCCGATTAGGATAATCGGGGTTCATTAACAACTTTGGCGGTGTTTTTTGATTGATGTTCGAACTTTTTTTGAGCAAACCCCCCAATAAGGAAGCCAGCCCCGCCACCGCTCGACAAGCTCGCACCACCACAGAAAAATACTCTTTGCTCTTTTCATTTTGCGCGCGCCCGATTTTTTCTTCTTTTAATGAAAAGAGTATTTTTCTGCGGTGTTCTGCCTTCCAAGTATTCAGGCAGGTGGCGGGGCTGTCCTCAATTTGATTTCGTAAAGGAAAAGCGGAATTCCCCCCAAACCCCCCTTCCGCTTTTCCTTTTCTCAAACGGAACGGGAACGGAAGCAGGCGGGCAAAAATTCCTTCCCCCCAACCCCCTTCCTTTTTGCCCGCCTGCTTGGGCTTCGCCCCCAAAACTTTTCGGCGGACGGACGGCGGGACCTCAAATTAGGTGGAAATAGTTTAGGAATTGCTTATCATACAATATTTTACATCAAAACCCATGCTTTTCAAAGAATCGCAACGCTCCAAAAAATCAACTTTTGCAAACAAGGTAAAAATCGAGTCAATTTTTGTTTCGTCTTCGGGAAAGATAGCGAAAACAACTGTAAATTTTTTATCAACATCTATACCGAACTTGTCCTTTACTGATTTTTTGAATGCTTCATCTCCGTTAAATAAACTGCCAGAAACATAGCCTTGAGCAAATAAATTTCTCAAAAAAGCTCCTCGTCCTTTTTTAACATGGACAAAATAGTTTTTAGCTTTGTCTATAATATCAGCAAGCTCAATTTGGCAAATCTTTTTTGTATGTGCAAGAATTTTATCTGAATCAATGTTTGCATTCAAAAAATCATCCTCAATAACAAATTTACCGCTATCTTTTTGCCATGGCTTAAAATAATTTGACTCAATTTTTTCAATCGTTTTGAAATCGTCCTCTATTTTCTTTTTGTAATCAGCGTTTGTCTTATACCACTTTTTGTCAATTCTAAAATATTTGTCATCATTAAAATCAAGCTCGCCCTCAATCAAATCAAAAAGTTTTTTGCTAAAAATCTCTTGATTTTGTTCATCAAACCCGACAACCTTAACGCTTGCTGGATTTTGGGCATTTTGCTGTTGTGCCGCGCTAAAAACTTTTTGCGTATCATCAATAAGGTATTCTGTGTTATCTTTACCAACTTTTAGTTTTTCACAATTTTTAAAAATTAGATCGTCATCATAGCCGAGTAATACATCGTCAAATTTTCCAGAATTGATTTTTGTTAGCAATTCCTTATCCAACTCATCTCGTAACTTCTTTTCAACTTCATCAAGTCCTTTTATATTAACAGTAAATTTATCAGACTTTTCAATTTTAATAATCTCATCTAATAATTTAACAACATCGGACAAATCTTTTTTACCAGACACGGCTAAAGAAGTTCTGCCCTCCATTGTTACCCCCAAATCCTGATTTATTACTTTACCTTTGAGTGCCTTAAGTACACTTCTTTGATTAACGCTGTCGTTTGTCGGCATATACTTACCCCGCAACGACCTACTTAAACCATAGACATTTCCTGTTGGCTGTTTTTGATATAAATGATTAAGTTGATTCGGATCAAGAGATTTGCAGGATATATCTATGCCAAAATCTTTTATCCCGTATTCTCGAACATCGGCGTAGCCGTAACCAGAAGTTAGGGCAAAATTATTTTCGCCTTTCTCAAAAAGAAAAACCAAAGACGCATAGGAATTTTTTGGAATATCGTCATCATTTATCAAATCTTTGACGAGTGGTTTCCACGACGGTGGCATATTCGGCTTTAGCCGAGTAAAAATTTTATAATTCCAACCCTGCAATGTTCCGTTTTTCTGATTCTTATATCCTGATAATGCCTGTTCAGCCGAAAAATTACTATCTAGTTTATAGATTGTAATTTTAGATACTCCCTCTTTTTCTATTTTCTTAATCTTTGCCATATTTATAAATTTCCAAGTGGTGGAATAATACTGTCATTTTCAATTGCATTTCTCGTCGGATTCCACTTTGCCACACGCACAAATTTATTTTTATCAAATTCTAAAATATCTAAGCGATTGAAATGTACAAGTAATTGACTTAACGGTTTTGATAATCCTTTTGGCGAAATTAAAAAAGCAAATTCAGGTCTTAAAATTTTACAATAGCCGAGTAATTGCGAAAGGTTAATCAAGCTCAATGGCGTGTCTTTTACCTCAACAAAAACTAAGGTGCATTTTTCTTTTTCGAGAATAACACCAAGTAAATCTACTCTGATTTTATAAGTGGCATATTCAGGAAAAAATTTTGTGTAGTTATTGCGTTGTATAAAATCGCTCAAATCAACGGCGTGGACATCGTATGTTTTGATAGTTGCTTTTGGGTGTTTATTTTCCAAATACATTTGCAACCATTTCAACATGCTTGGATAAAGCGCGATTTCTTGTTTTGATTCATAATTATTCATAAGCTTTTATGTTGTCGTTTTCTTCTAAAATAGCTAAAAGTTCCGAGTAATGATTAAAATGTTTGCCCTTCAAAAAATTTGGTAGCTTTTCAGAATTCTCCTCTGTATTTTGGGCTTTCTCTCTAATTCTAAATTTTTTTTCTCCTGCGTTATCGCCTAGTCCCGCCCTATTCATTTTTGCGAGATCGGTTAATACTTCTTGTTTGTGTTTTAAATAAGAACCAATGGGCAAAAATTGATTGGCAAATATTTTGACTTGGTGTTCTTTGGCCCAAAATCCAGCCGCTTTTTTGAAATTCGGATCTCTAAAATTTGGGTGTCCAAAATCTATACTTTCAACAAAAATACCAACTTTTTCAAACAACTTATATAAATCTAAGGTCAAAAACCAATTCCGATGATCTACTTCAAGATAAATTCTTTGCTGATCCTCTTTTCCAAATTGTGAATTTGAAGCTCGCACATATCCCGTTACATCAAAATATCCTCGCAAAAACTCCTTTTGCTTTTCTTTATCTGCCTGAAAAATTGCCTTTGGTATTCTGAAAGAATGATAATCACTAAAATCACCATTCAAAAGATAAGCCAGTAATTGCCATGTCAAATCAGTATTTCGCCAAACCACTACGAGGCTAACGCCTCTGTTGTCCTCATCGTTGAATTTGCTAACATCTAGCCCAAGCTTTTTTAATCGCTCAACTATTTTGTCCAAACTGTTAGATAAATAAATTTGGGTATCAAATTTTTTATTCGCGTCAATCGGGCTTACTGCTTCCAAGTTCTTAAATGGAAAATCAACGACAAGCTTATTAAGCTCTACTGACTTGATAATTGTTCCTCTCCCGACAATCAAGCCGAGAAAATAGGCAACATCTTCGCTCAAAAATGATGATAGTTTATTTGTTATGTCCATATTTTTTGAAAATTAAAATGTATTCATGCACCTTATTGACTATAAATTTATAAGGATAACCCAATGGTTTGCAATTATTATATTCCTTTTGTCTGTCCCATATCAGTAAATCTTCAAAGGTAAGTCCAATTTCTTCCATAATTCGAGCAACATCACTATGGAAAGGGTAAAATTTACTACCCTTGCGAATATCCATTACAACCATTACACAATAACCATTTTCGCGGATCGTTTTTGCGACTTCCGTCATAATCTTTTTTAACTCCGCAATAAAATTATTGTAAGATTCTATATTTCCTATGTCTTGGGTTTTGTTGGTATAATTTCTACCAATTTTCAAATCCGCACTTCTTCTCGCGTTTAAAATATCCCAGTAAGGAGGTGAAGTTAAGCATAAATCTATACTGTTCGGCTCAATATATTTAGTAATTTCTCTTGCGTCTTTTACAAAATATTTAATTTTCCCGCTATCCTTATAGGGTAAATAGTGATTATTTATTCTCTTGAAAAATAGTTTTTGAAATTCATCGCTAATATCAATACCATAAACATTCATACCCTTTTTAAGTCCGGCAATTAAAGTGCTACCGCTTCCAGCAAAACAGTCCAAAATATTTTTTCCTGATCCGTTTGTTAGCACATCAATTATTCTTTCAGAAAGCTGAAGCGGGAAAATAGCAGGGTGTTTTAATTTTATTTCTTCTTGGTTTTTGGCAATATCTCGCCAAATACTAAAAGAATTCTGGAGCCAAGTGCCACCGTCGAGTTTATTCGCTCGCTTAATGGCAAGACTTGTTTCTATAAAATAAAGCCGTTCTTCTGTGTTTTGAGGGTCATTTTCTTTTTGGTTTATGCTTTTATATCTCTTGTGCGTTTTTTTGAATAGCTGAACTTTGCCTTTTTTGGTAAATATCCTTTTTATCTCACTATCCGCTATAACTCCTTCGTTGTTATAACTCAATAAAATATACTTTGCATTTACATTGGTAATTAAATTATCAAGGGCTTTGTCGGCTCGTCCCTTGTAGCAGTATTCTGAAAGTTGGTGATCATAATTTATCATTCCAGTTTTACCATTTGCTACTGGCTTTTTTGTTCCAAACCAGCCCTCAGCAATCAATTCTAAAATAAAATAATTCGCCGCATATTGTCGGCTGTTATAAGGTGGGTCTAAATATAAAATATCAATATTTTTAACTTCCTTTATTAACTGGTTTGCGTCTTTCTTGAATGCTTTATTCTTTCTCTTGCTTGGTATGATTTCTGGCGAAGTTAGGATTAAGGGCTTAATGGCTCTTTGGTCCCAAATTTTTAGATATGCACTGTAAGTCCCCGCAACATTAGAAACAAGATTGACCGCTTCAAGCACGGCAGTAATCAAATAATAATATTCAAGTTCACTAATAACAGATAAATTTTTCCATTCCTCGATCTTTTCTCTTATCGCATCAATCTTCTGTCCGTTCTCATTTGAAAAATACTGTCTTTGTCCTTTTCCGTTCGGACAATAATTATCAAAAATGAAACCTTTTTTGGGCGAAAGATTATTCAGATAGCCAATCACATAATTTTTGTCTATTTGTCCGACTTCAAGATATTTTTTTAATTTTAAAAACTTTGGCTCTTCGTTAAGTTCAATATAGGTTTTTGCCAACGCATAAGAAAATTCTAAAAAATCATTTGCGATAACCGTATATCCTTTTTTCTTGAAATGTTGGGCTACAATAGTTGTTCCCGCAAAAAGATCAACAAACTTAGCACCGTGGTTTAATTCGGTTTTTTTAACCCCTATTTCAATAAGATCTAATAATTTTTCTTTTCCGCCGTAATAACGCATATTTTTATTTGATTAACTCCTCAATGCTAATATTTAACGCCTTGGCGATCTTTTTTAAAGTTTCAATAGTTGGGTTATTTTGCTTTCCCGCCTCGATGTTAATAATCGTATTATTAGAAACATCGGCAAGACGGGCTAACTTTTCTTGAGATAAGCCCGTTTTTTCCCGTAGTCGCTTTATTGTTCTTGCTATGTTATTTTTACTTGACTCTGCCATAATTTATTGGTAATATTAAATTGTGGTATACTTATATATGAACATCATCGCTTCCCACAATCTAATATTACCAAAATATTTGATAATAGTCAAAGAAAAAGGGAGTAAAAATTCAAAAGCACGCGCACGGGAGGGTGGGGCAAGTGCTTTTACTGCTGTTTTATCTTTCTTTTCTGTTTTTTTAGTCCCGCCGTCCGTCCGCCGAAAAGTTTTGGGGGCGAAGCCCAAGCAGGCGGGCAAAAA
>Ga0156421_113_pt1 | contig 5119 bp, 5 predicted proteins | sample RifOxyA2_FD_108064 | JGI IMG/M metagenome (GOLD analysis project Ga0156421, IMG submission 108064) | candidate division WOR-1 bacterium RIFOXYA2_FULL_36_21
TGATCCGCTGAAGGAGTTGCTTTTTTCATAGTTTTGAGGGGAGGAGTGAAGAGTTGGGACATAGAAAGGTTAGGAAGTTCCATTACAAATCACCTCCCTTTTTTTGTTTTTTGTTTAGCAACACAAATTTGCAGATTTTCATATACTATTATCGTTTTTTTTTTTTTGAAATTTCAAGTGATTTTTAATATATTTTTAATATATGACTATGATAAAATATAAAAAGCTTAGGGGGTGTTACAATGATAAATAATTTTATGGCGGTTTTTGAGAAGATCGAGGATTGGTATATTGGATATGTGGAGGAACTGCCAGGAGCCAATACCCAGGGTAAAACATTGGAAGAAACAAGGGAAAACTTAAAAGAAGCAATCGAGCTTATTTTAGAATCAAATCGTGAACTTATGTGTTTGTAAGGATTTGGAAATCCCTAAACCATAGTCAAAAATCTTGACTTTCACTCACATTCATCATATTTCCTCTGCGGGGTCGAATCCTAGACAATTCCTCAGCCTTGATCCTTTCTGTCCAGCAAAGGATTGTTTTTATTAAACGAAAAGTATCTTTCTTTACCCTTAAACTCACTTGCAAATAATCCTTCCTTTTCTAACTTTTTTTAATTTGTTGTATGTATTTTTAGGATCTAATTCCAAAACATTTGGCATGAATAATCGGGGTTAACTAATAGCTTTTATCGGCTGCCATCCGTTTGGAAATTGAGTGTTGTTGATAATAGTATTTTTTAAGTCCGCGTAAACCCAAGGATTAAACCACCTTGTATTTTTTAAATAAAAAGAGATGAAAAACCAAAATGAAAACCCTGTTAATGTCAAAATTATTGAAGAATTTAGCTCCTTGTCTTCTGGCGTGAATAAGCCTGTAAGCATGGCAGCAAATGCCGTTGTCGCGGGATAAACTTTATCTGTAAAGAAAGGGGTTAATCTTAATTTGTAAAACTGTAAACCGCTTAAATTTATTGTGACTTGGGTTAAATCGCGCTTAATTTCATTCCACAAATCTACTTTTCCTTTTGCAAGGAATTTTATTGCTTGTATTACTTTTGATTGATCTTTGCCATACAGGGGTTCCAAATAAAATTCCCCGCAGATTTTTGCTATTATTGCTTCCATTTTTTCTGATGTTATATCTTTCGCATCAGGATTTCTTAGCCTTTTTATTCCAAAATCGTATATATCTACAATGCCATTTGATAAATATTCTTCAAGCTTAAAAATATTAAGATATATATCGCTATAAAAAATTTCTAAACTTTCAAATCTTGAAGCTGTATTTTTTGAAACAAACAAATCTTTATGAAGTAATAAATATGGGCATGCAAGAGATTGAGCCGTATCTTTTATTTTTTTTAGAGGGACTTTATAAGCCCTTAAGTGTTTTCCTCCGACTTTTAATGTTTGCATATTAGTTGTGTTTGTATATAGCAAAAAAAATATCAAGTTTCACCCCGATTAGAATAATCGGGGTTCATATCATTTTAAAAAAATTAATGTATAATAATTACGTGCGTCGATACATTATAATAAGAATTTTACAATTAGGGCCGCTTTTAATTGGGATTTCGCTTGTATCTTTTTTTATAATGCATTTGGCGCCGGGTGATCCGATAGCTCTTTTTGTTGACCCAAATATTGAACCGTCTGAATTGGTAAGAATAAGGGCGAACTTTGGCCTTGATCAGCCATTAATTGTACAATATTTTAAATGGTTATTCAATGCCGTAAAACTTGATTTTGGGCAAAGTTATTTGACAGGCCAGCCTGTTATTACAGAGATCTGGGAAAGAATGCCAAATACACTTTTACTTATGGTTCCCTCTCTCTTTTTGATGCTAATTATTGCTATTCCGGTTGGTGTTGTATCCGCAGTTAAAAAGAATTCTTGGTTTGATAATTTATTTACTATTATCTCTTTTTCTGGGATGGCGATCCCTTCGTTTTGGTTGGGGCTTATGTTTATGCTTATATTTTCTGTTTGGCTCAAATGGTTTCCATCGGTTGGAATGGTTTCGTTTGGGATGCAGGAGACGGGATACGGGATGTGGCTTTTGGATTTGATACGACACATGATTTTGCCTGTAATGACAATGACAATTTTAAGCCTGTCGGGAATAACAAGATACCAAAGAGCGGCAATGCTTGAAGTCTTAAATCAAGATTTTATAAAAGTTGCTCGCGCAAAAGGCTTGCCTGAAAGGGTTGTTATTTTCAAACATGCTTTGCGAAATGCTCTTATCCCGACGATTACAATTTTAGGGCTCTCTCTTCCTGGTTTGTTTGGTGGGGCGTTTATTATAGAAACAATTTTTGCATGGCCTGGCATGGGAAGGCTTGGCGTACAGGCTATATTCGCGAGAAATTATCCTGTCATTATGGGGATTGTCATGTTGTCAGCCTTTTTGATAGTGATGGGGAATCTTTTGGCGGATATTGGGTATGCACTTGTTGATCCGAGGATCAGATATACAGGAAATGACAAATGACAAATGTCAAATGGAGCAACCAAAAAACGGAAGAACCAAAAAACGAAGAAACAGAAGAATCAAAAGATGAAAATTTTTAGGAATAAATTAACATTGTTTGGCATAGTTGTTTTGACAGTATTTGCTGTTCTAGCAATTCTAGCCCCCTTTATTGCGCCTTATAATCCGTCTGAAATTGTAGAGAGCGATACACTTGCGCCTTCAATTCATCATTTTCTTGGAACAGATGATTTGGGGAGGGATATTTTTAGTCGTGCGTTATATGGAGCAAGAATCTCTTTGACTGTTGGATTTGTTGCTGTTTTTATTTCTGTTTTTCTGGGAACAATGTTTGGTGCTTTTGCGGGATATTATGGAGGATGGATTGATTCTGTCATTATGCGTTTTGTTGATATCATGCTTGCTTTTCCGTCGATTTTTTTGGTTTTAACTATTCAAGTAATGCTGACTCCAAGTATTTATAATATTATGATAGTTATAGGAGGAACTTCGTGGATGGGGGTCGCAAGGCTTGTTAGAGGGGAGTTTTTGAAGATTAGAGAACTCTCTTACATCGAATCGGCACGTGCTATCGGTTGTTCAAATATTAGAATAATATTTAGACACATCTTACCAAATGCCTTAAATCCAATTATAGTTGCTGCGACATTGGGAATGGCTGGGGCTATTCTCACTGAATCGGCTTTATCTTTTTTGGGGTTGGGGGTTCAACCTCCAATTCCATCATGGGGGAATATGTTGATGGATTCTCAATCTTATCTTTGGGATGCTCCATGGATGTCGATTATTCCTGGATTTTTAATTTTTATTACGGTTTTATCCTTGTATTTTGTCGGAGAAGGATTAAGAGAAAGAGTAGCAAGTAGGTAGGGGCACAACAATCTTGTGCTTTTCTTCTAGAATTTTGTTGCTTTTATAGCTATCATCTTATAGAATAACCCCATATACACGCTTCAATAACAAGATTAAGGGGTGGTTTAATGCATAAAAAAAATAAGATTTTTGTTTTGTTTCTTTTTCTTTTTGTTATAATTTCATCTTTTTCTTATTCTGATATTCCCAAGATAATAAGCTATAGCGGCCGATTGTTAGATTCATCCGGAAGTCCTGTAACGACTGCAAAAACATTAAAATTTAAAATTTATGATGCTCAAACAGGTGGCAACTTATTATGGACTTCTTCTGATTATTCGGTGACGGCTGATAGTTCTGGAGTTTTTAGTATTTTACTGGGAAGCCAGAATGATGAATTGGGATCTGATGTTTTCGAAGGAATTGTTAGATATCTTGAGATATTAGTAGCAGGAGAGTCTCTTTCTCCTCGATTAAGGTTTGCAAGCGGGCCATATTCTTTTAAAGCGTTGCTTGCTGATAATGTGCCTGATGAATCTATAACATCTTCAAAACTTGCGTTGCTTGCTGTTGCAAAAGATAATATTGCAAACAGGACAATTACATACGATAAAATTGCTCTTGGAACAATAACAAGCGGAGAGGTTGCCTCTTCCAATTTTGTAAAAAAAATAGTCGCAGGAAATAATGTGACGATTTCTGCAGATGAGGGTACAGGCTCCGGCATTGTAACTATTAATTCCTCTGGCGGTTCTGGTGGGAGCGGGACAATTACTACTATTGAAAGTGGTGCAGGCTTGACAGGTGGCCCTATTACAACTACGGGAACCCTATCTGTAAAGTATGATAATTCAACAATAGGTCTAAATACTTCATCTGGTTCGTTGGAAATAAAAGACTCATCTATTACCATGGCAAAACTAGCTAGCAACATAGGCATTAATACAACGGGAACAATAACTGCGGGAGCGTTTAGCGGAGGAACATTTACAGGAACTTTTACTGGTGAAGGGAGCGGAATAACAGGTATTACTGCAACAATTGGAGACGGTTCTATTACTTCTGCCAAGCTGGCAAATAATGCAGTTACATCTTCTAAAATAGCAGATAATTCGGTTACAGCCGGAAAAATGGCGACAGATATAAACTTAACAACTTCTGGAACAATAACTGCCACCTCATTTGTAGGTGATGGGAGTGGGATTACAGGGATAAGCGCTACTACAAATGCAACTACATTAAACAGTCAGGAGGGAAGTTACTATTTAAATAGGATAAACCATACGGGGACACAGGATTGGAATACAATATCGACGACTACGAATAAAGTGAATTTAGCGTCACAAGTGACGGGGTCTCTCCCTGATACTAATTTGGCAACAATCACTACTGCGGGGAAAGTTTCGGGAAATACAATAACAACAGGGACAATAACCGGCGATGCTAATATTAATACAACCGGTGTAATAACGGCAGCCGCGTTTGATGGCGATGGAAGTTTGCTTGATAATATATCTGCGACAATCGCAGATGGAGCGATAACGACAGCGAAGATAGCAAACGATGCGATAACCAGTACAAAAATAGCTGGAAACGCAGTAACAACAAGCGCTATAGCGGATGCGAATGTAACATCAGACAAAGTAAATTTTAATTATGCAGGATCAAGTAGTAAAGGCGGATCTGCGACAAGTGTGGCAACAGGTGCGATAGATACGGGAGCGTTGGCAGCAAATGCGGTAACAAGTGCGAAGATAGCCGACGGAT